>MDSV01044285.1_pt1 | contig 31655 bp, 25 predicted proteins | sample 810851 | NCBI WGS metagenome assembly MDSV01 (sample SAMN05326640, study PRJNA326480) | marine metagenome | isolation source: seawater | place: Atlantic Ocean: North East | collected 2012 | reverse complement strand
TTGAGTAACTGGTTTGTCTCCAAAAAAATTTGTTGTTGTACCAAAGGCAATAGAATGCAATAATAATTTTAAGTGACCATCTCCAACTATCTCTTTTATTTCTGGAATGTATTTTTCCATAGTCTCTTCAGACGCAGCATTTGTATTCCAGTAGTGGCACATACCCCCATTTAATTCATTTACCTTGGAAATTGTTTTTTCTGCTTCTTTTTTTATCTCACCGCGATCAAAATGAAAGCCAAGAATTCCATAACCCTTTTCAGCTAAGCTAATTGCTGTTGCTCCACCATGACCAGTTGATGCGCCTAATATCAAAGCCCATTTAGGCATATTCCCTCCAAATCTTTATACTATAAATTACCAAAATTTCAATTACTAAATAGATTCAAATGCTTAATTCACAAATAAGTAATAATTTAACCGACTAAATGAAGTTGCAATAAAAGGGAAATAACCATATGAGTCAAAAAAATTCATTTAATAAACAGGAACTATTATCTATGGCAAATGGAGATATGTTTGGTCAAGATAATGCCAAACTTCCTCTCGAGCCTATGTTGATGATTGACAGAATTTTAAATATTAGTAACGACGGTGGAGAATACAATAACGGGTCAATCCTAGCTGAAATGGACATTACTGAAGAGTTATGGTTTTTTCATTGTCACTTCAAAGGGGATCCAGTAATGCCTGGCTGTTTAGGCCTTGATGGAATGTGGCAATTAGTAGGATTCTTCCTCACTTGGAGTGGAGCAATTGGTAAAGGAAGAGCATTGGGTGTTGGTGCTGTAAAATTCCGCGGGCAAGTAAGACCATACCATAAAAAAATAATTTATAATGTTAGCATCAAAAAATTAATTACAAGATCTAAATCGATGATATGGGCTGATGCTGAAATGCAGGCTGATGATAAAAAAATCTACACAGCAAAAAATCTTCAAGTTGGAATTTTTGATAATTTAGTTTACGACTTCGGCAAAGATCCATCGCTAGATTCTTTTTAAATGTCATTACAATGTGGTATAGTAGGACTTCCGAATGTTGGCAAGTCAACCCTGTTTAATGCTTTAACAAAATCAAATGCTCCAGCTGAAAACTTCCCTTTTTGTACAATAGACCCTCATGTAGGCATCGTAAATCTTCCAGATAAAAGATTAGAAAAACTTAAAGATATATATAATCCTGAGAAAGTAACTCCAGCAACAGTTGAGTTCATAGATATTGCAGGATTAGTTAAAGGAGCAAATAAAGGTGAAGGATTAGGAAACAAATTCCTAGGCCAAATAAGAGAAACATCTGCAATTATTCAGGTTATAAGATGTTTTGATGATTCAGGTATTGTACACGTTAATGGATCCGTTGATCCCGTAAGAGATGCTGAGATAATTGAAACAGAATTATTACTTTCAGATTTAGATTCGCTAGAAAGAAAATTTGATAAGACAAAGCGTTTAGCAAAAAGTGGAGATAAAAAATTAAAATTTGAAGCGGATTTTCTTGAAAAACTTGTTAACCACTGCGGAGACGGATTTTGGGCAAATAGCCTAGAATATAGCGCTGAAGAGCTTGAGGTATTGAATACATTTCACCTTTTAACAAATAAGCCAATTCTCTACGTGGCAAATATTAGTGAGGAAGATATAGTTAATGATAGTATGAATAAAAATTTAGAGGCGTTAATCAATTATGCATCTTCAAAAAATAGTAGCGTTGTAAAAGTTTGTGCCTCAATAGAACAAGAAATATCAACACTATCTAAGGAAGAAGAAAAACTTTTTCTAGCAGAATATAATTTAAATGAATCAGGATTAAATAAAATTATAAAAACTAGCTTCGACCTATTAGGACTTCAAACCTATTTTACAGGCGGACCATCAGAAGTAAGAGCCTGGACAATACGGAAAGGCTATACTGCTAAACAATCAGCTGGCGTAATCCATAGTGATTTTGAAAGAGGATTTATTAAAGCCGAAGTATTCAGTTATAACGATCTAATAGTACATGGATCGGAAACTGTACTATCAAATTTGGGATTATCAAGAACAGAAGGTAAAGATTACATTGTAAAAGATGGAGATTGCATCTTTTTCAAATTCAATGTGTAAGTATATTTATGTTATAAACTACTCTTCGTAGTCATCTTCATAATCATCTTCATAATCATCTTCATCATAGTAATACTCAGGCGGGTAAGCATAAACGTAAGGATTATTATATTGATGATTAGCTGCTTCTGGGACAACATCCTTAGCTTTAGCTGAGGTATCTTCCTTATCTTGTGAGTTAGTTTCTTGTTTTACAACAATCACCTTAGGATCAGATGAACTGGAACTTTGACCTTCATTTTTTAAAGCATCCTCAACCCATTTTTTTTCCTGATCATTCAAATTATAAGATGGGTTAGCTTGCTGAAGGATAGGCTGTACTCTAAAAAGCATGCCAGTAAGGACAGAAAAAAATAAAATAACTAAAGCAAAAAGTGAACCTTCAGATACGAATTCTACCCCTCCCCACATATTTTGAGAAACACCAAAACCCATGAAGATTCCTATTGATAACAAGACACCAAAAAAGATGATCAGATTCCCAAGATTAGATGGAGGTGAAGACTCCATTACAACCATATACAAAAACCACACAAGAATACCTGCCATAGCAATGACAATACTAATTAAAAATTCACCGAGAAATAGAGCAGTAAAAAAACCTATAATAGCTCCAAAAGGTATAATATACCCAACCCCGGATTTAACATCGTTACTCATAACGAAACTCCGATTTTACCTACGAATTACATCTGAAATTGATTTATTTAAACAGTAAATGCAAGTTTTTTTACTCAATAATTTCTATGGAGATTTCACTAATAAATCAACAACTTTATATATATTAAAATCAAAAAAATATTAAATCTTATGAATTCGCAAAAAATAAGCATTGGAGTAATCGGTGTGGGCCACCTTGGACAGCATCATGTTAAACATTACAGCAATATGAATAATATAAACCTATTAGGTGTGTATGATACTGATCCCGTTCGAGGTAAAAAAATAGCAACTACCTATGACACAAAATATTTTGAAGAAGCATATGAATTGATGCAAAAATGCGATGCAATATCCGTAGTAACTCCAACCGAGTCTCATTATGATGTAGCAAAGGCAGCAATATCAAATTATAATTGCAATGTATTTATTGAAAAACCTATTACTGAAACAACCATACAAGCTGATAGATTAATTGAAGAAGCAAAAAAGAAAAGATTAATAATCCAGGTTGGTCATATTGAAAGATTAAATCCTGCACTTAAAGTACTAGATAAATATGATTTAAATCCAAAATTTATAGATATTCAAAGACTTGCGCCATACACTGTAAGGGGGACTGATGTCCCAGTTGTTCTTGATCTAATGATACATGATATTGATATATTATTATCATTAGTAAAATCAAAGGTGAAAAGTATTCATGCAAGCGGAGTTTCAATTTTAACTAATTCTGTAGATATTGCTCATGCAAGAATACGATTTGAAAATGGAACTGTGTCTAGTATTACTTCTAGTAGGGTTGCAAAAGATAAAGTTAGAAAAATTAAGATTTTTCAAGAAAATTTGTATTCAACAATAGACTTATTATTATCTCAAACAGAAATATATAACATCACAGAAGATAAAGATCTAATTGAAAATGCATTGCATATTGAACAATTTCCAGAAAAAAATGATAATAAATATATCATTTACGAAAAACCGGGAATTGACGAATATGATCCTTTACGTGCAGAGCTTGATAACTTTGTAAACTCAATACTAAAAAATGAGAAACCCATTGTCGATGGTATTGCAGCGCGTAATGCTTTAGATGTAGTAATTAAAATTAATGAAATGATCCTTGAAGATTTAAATTAATGGATATCAGAAACATATTTTTCAAATTTAGAAGCTATACACCAATCCCAATAGCCTTAGCAATCATTTATAACAGCCAACCAGTACTCCCTTTTAACGTATTGGGAATTTTACTGATAGTCAGTGGAGAAATAATTAGAATATATGCTGTTTGCTTTGCTGGTGGAGCCACTAGAACTAGAAATGTAGGTGCCCCTTCTTTATGTACCTCAGGGCCTTATTCTCGCACAAGAAACCCTCTTTACTGGGGGAATATAATAATTTATGCTGGTGTAGCATTTCTTGGGGGAGGAGATTGGATGTGGCACTTTATTGCAACAATCATAATCTTTTTCATAGTTCAATATTATTTTATCATATCCTTAGAGGAAGAAATACTCAAATTAAAATTTGGGGAAGAATATAAATCATACATTGAAAATGTCCCGAAGCTTTTACCAAAGCTAATACCTTGGAATAGCGGCAATAAAATTCAACCTCAAAGTTTATATAAAACATTGAAAACAGAAAAACGTACTCTTCAAAATATATTGTTAATCTGTATTTTGATATTATTTAAAACTCAGATTCTTTCTCTATTTAACTTTTTATGAGTGATAAAATAAGTACTTTCTTTATTTCTGTAGGTGAGCCTTCAGGAGATATCCATGCAGCAAAATTAGTATTATCATTAAAAAAGATTTCTCCAAAGATAAAATTCATTGGGAATGGTGGAGATAGGATGATAGAGGCAGGTGTAGATGTAAAAAACCATATCGACAAAATGTCAGTAATGGGCTTTGTAGAAGTATTAAAAAACTACAATAGCCTATCTAAAATTTTAAAAAATACAGTTTCTGAAATTAAAATTTCAAAACCTGACAAAATACTACTTGTTGATTATCCAGGATTTAATTTGCGTTTAGTTAAAAAGATAAAAAATCTAGACATCCCTATTACATACTTCATTTTACCTCAAACATGGGCCTGGAAGGAAAATCGAATCTCATTTATGAAAAAAACAATTTCAAATTTTATATCGATTTTCCCATTTGAAACTAATTGGTATAAATCGAAAGGATTGAAAACATACTATCCCGGGCATCCATTTTTAGATGTTGACTATAAGCGGAATGAGGATAACTCTTTCCTTAAAAAACACAATTTAAAAAATGATGATTCAATATTGGTCCTACTACCAGGAAGTAGGCAGCAAGAAATAAATAATCATTGGCCTATTTTTTTAGAGACCATCTTTTTATTGAAAGATAAATTACCTTCGCTAAAATTTTGTCTTGTAAAATCTAGTAATGTAATTATAAAAAATATTCCAAATTTTATAATAATTGAATCTTCTTCTATCAATGCACTTAAGCACGGCACTGCGGCAATTAGCAGTTCTGGTACTGTGAATCTTGAATGTGCCCTGGCAGAAATACCAACTATAGTATGCTATAGAACCTCATACATTAATTGGATGATCTTCAGAATGTTTGGGAAAATAGATTTCATATCAATAGTAAATCTAATTGCAGAAGAAAAGATTATACCAGAACTTATTCAAAGTGAAATGACTTCAAAAAAAATATTACCTCCATTACTTGAATACCTCTCGCTTTTATCAAAAAAGCGAAAAGAGACTATAGCAAAATATAAAACCATAAGAACAAAATTAGGACCTCCAGGTATGTTTGATAGAGCTGCAAAACATATAATATCAGAAAAATTTAATGAAAAATAAATACAATAATTTTTTACTATCAGTTCAAGCAAGTTTAGCAAAATGGACATTATATTTTTTTTATAAAACAAATAAATGGGATGTTAGAGGATCTAACAATTTCAAACTTCCTTTAAAAAATAAAAAAAGCATTATTTTATCTTGTTGGCATGGCCAACTATTAACTCCGTTCATGCACCTAATGAACAAAAAATTTTATGGCTTGGCAGGGTTGAATAAAGATGGAGAACTAATATCGAGAATAGGAATTAAACTTGGCTGGAAGATGCTTAGAGGTTCTAGCTCTAAAGGAGGGTCTAAAATTTTTGTTGAAATAGTAAAAATTTTAAGACAACCTTCTTCCCTCGTTGGTATAACACCTGATGGTCCCAAAGGGCCAGAAAGAGTCCCCAAGCCAGGTGTTATAAAAGCAGCTCAAAAAACAGGAGCATTAATAATTCCTGTTTCCGCAATATCTACAAAAAATTGGCAATTTACTAATTGGCATACATTTTTTTTAGAAAAACCATTTGGGAAAATTTTTCTTCAATATGGTGAGCCATTACAGCTTGATCCTGAAGATAATTTTGAAGCATGTAAAAAATTACTCTCAGGTGCAATGGATAAAGTTGAAAATCAGAACAAGGAATATGCTAAAAACAATACTTAGATTATTATTATATCCATTATCATTTTTGTACGGGTTAACCACTACATTAAGAAATTACTTGTATGATACAAATATTTTTAATACCAATAAATTACCGTGTAAAGTTATTAGCATAGGGAATATAACTACTGGAGGATCTGGTAAAACACCAACTGTAGAATTTTTAGCTTTGTACCTACAATCAATTGGGAAAGATGTAGGCATTGTTACTAGGGGCTATGGAAGATCATCAAAACATATAAAATTAGTAACTGATGGGTATGATAAACCCAATTCATGGGAACAATATGGAGATGAAGCTTTCTTACTATCGCAAAATTTAAATTCTATACCCATAATTGTAGGAGAATCAAAATATGAAGCTGGACTCAAAATAACATCTGAATTTGATCTTGATGTTATCATAATGGATGATGGGTTTCAACACCGGTCACTTCATAGAGATTTAGATATAGTTTTAATTAACAGTAGGGATAATCAGAGAACTCATAAATTACTCCCTATAGGAAATTTAAGAGAACGAGTAAGCGGATTGAAGAGAGCAGACCTAATAATTTATACAAAGACTAACGTGCATAACAACTTAACCTATTTAAATAGGTTATTAAAAAATGTTCATATAGAAAAAATAAATAGTATGCTAAAAACTAAATCAATGCTGATTGGAAAAGATAAGCAGGAAATAGATCAAGCTGATATAAAATCAAAAAACATATATTTGCTATCCGCCATCGGGGATAATAAAGGGTTTAAAAAAACAGTAGAAAAAATCGGTGTGAATATAGTTGGCCACAGCAAGTTTATCGATCATTTCAAATTTAAAATTAGTGACTTGCAAAGAGCGCAAAAAGATGCAAAAAAAGTTGGTGCAAATTATATCATCACAACTGAAAAAGATCTAGTGAAAATACCAGATATCAATCTTGAAATTCCTGTTTGCGCATTAAAAACAGAAATACATTTTTCACCTGCTAGTAAATTAAAAGATAAAATAAATAGTTTATTTGTCTAATTCATTTGCCCAGCGCCCCAAGCAAAAACAACACCAACAAAAGTTAACATCAGAGGCCAACCACTATTTACTAATTGTTTTGCACTTGGATCATAAAACACATGGACTTGAAAATCATGAGTTGTTGTCGCTCCATGCTCGTCAACCGCCATTAAAATAAAGTCATTTACGCCGTCTTGGTTCTTTCTTGGAGTCCACTCCAGGGTGGCAGTTCTTCTATCAAATTTTGCAAACTTAGGCAAGCGCACTGCTCGATATGTTACTCTATCTCCATTCAAATCTTCAGTGGTTAACTTATACCTCCAAGTATGACCAGTAAGACCAACAGGCTTTGGGGTTGAGATAATTGAAGGTGGGTTGTTTATGAATATTCTTCCAGATTGAATATCGGTCCCATATCCATCTGTAACAGAAACTTCAAAATCATTATAATTGATTTGTGCAGCTTTTGGAACCCATAAAATTTTCCCACTCTTATCAAGCTGCATACCATGAGGACCTTTAATTAAATTATATTTCAGGTTAGCACCTTCATTTAGATCCTCAACCCTAACTTGATATTTAAATAACTCTCCAACTAAAGCCATTCGAGGTGTGTTTGAAATAATTGTAGGTAGATGATTTGAATATACTTCATATATCTGTTCATCTTTTGTATAACCATCAGAAACCATTACAGAAATTCTATGCATGTCCGTTTGAGATTTTTTAGGTGTCCATTTTATAGCACCAAGAGATTCATCAACCTCCATACCTTCTGGAAACTCTGTTAAAGTAAAACGCACAGGGTTCACTCTTTCTACAAGTATTCGAGGTGGTTTCCCTTTGTTACCCTGAAAAAATTCCCATAAAAAATCTTTAATCTTAATTGTTCGCCCATTTATAGTTGAGGTGATGACCCAAAGTCTATTGTCTTCATAAAAAACTGATTGAACATATCGCTTCAAATTGACTCTAGATACTAATGTATCTGCAGGATATTTTGGGTTAACATAATAAACTTCTTTTGCATTATACCAATCTCCAAGAAACCTATCTATATTTTGAATAACAACGTCGTCTGAAATATTTATACTATATATTTTTGTATTACTGACATCTTTAACTTTTACAACTTTATCAAAAGGCAGCAATGCGCCTTTATTTCTATCAACTGTTATTAGTTTATACGTGTATTCATCACCGACTGTTGCAGTCATTGTTGGTACAGAAACTATTTTAATAGGAGCATTTACAAAAAATTCTGATTCAATAAACTTACTAAGATGGCCATCTGAAACTTCGATTCTAAGCTTATGAAAATCTACTTGAGCAGTAGAAGGCTCCCAATGTAAACGCCCTGTGCGTGCATCCATTCTCATACCCTCGGGGAGTATATGAGCAATATAAATCAGTTTATCATTCTTATTGGGGTCTTGGGCCATTAGATCAAAATCCCAAATCGCACCTACATTTACCTTTGTCATTGGAGCAGGCGCTTTTTGAATGACTGGAGGGTGATTAACAAAAACTTTAACAAACTGAGTATCTGAAGCAACTCCATGAGTAGAGACCAAGGCATATTCAACTGTATCAATCTGTGTTTCATTTGGAACCCAGGTCAATAGTCCAGATTTTTTATCTACTTTCATTCCACTAGGGCCATAAAACAAGTTATAATTTGCATCTTGGCTAGTCCTTTGTCGCCAAACTTTTACATCATACTTATACTTTCCACCAACTGTAGCCATTATTGGTGCTTTTGATAAAATTCTGATCCCAGATCTAGCAGATAATTGAAATTCTTGGACATCTCTTTCAAATCCATCAGAAACCACTAACCTGACATCATACTGTTCAGCATTTATACTATCAGACTTCCAGTAAAGAATACCATCATTTATTGTCATACCAGGCGGAGCGACCTCTAAAAAAAATTGTAGAGATGCATCTTTATTTCTATCTCTAACTATTGGTTCATACTGGAATACTCCACCAGCTACAAATTCTGTGCCTAAAGGTTGAGTTAAAAACCTTGGTGGATCATTTACATAGATCCAAACTTGTTCATCTCTGCTTTCAAGAACTGGAACAGTTTTATATTCCTGATTAATACTGCCGGATGCAGATAAAGCTTCCATAATTTCATCAACTTTTACCCTAACTAAATATGATACTGGAAAAGCATCTAACTGCTCTTGATTTGGCACCCATCTAATTGTTTGACTTTCATAATGGAAAAACATTCCTTTAGGCGGTGGAACTTGCCATCTAAAACTATGAAATGCTTCTGTAGTATCCCTCAATAACATATACTCAAATGGTTGATTTAAGGATAATATGTATTGAGGAAGAACATGCTTAGGAAGTCGCTGCCCTATCATCTCTTCTTCTTTTAAAGTTTTTGGACTTTCTAGAGTTCGAATAACCTTCTTCGGTGGCACCGATCTTGGTTGCTCTTTCAAAACGTCGCCTTCAATGACGGTAGGATCTAGTGCTTGAGGAACGCTTTGAATTCTTTGTTCGCCTAATTCTGTAATTACTTCTTTTTCGGGCTGTGGCAATTGAGGAAGTTGCTCTGGAATTACTTCAACATAAATTTCGGGCACTTCAGGCTTTACATCCTCAATGTTTGATAATAAGTCAGGCAACTGTTCAGTAATAAAATCTGTACTTAATAAAAACCCTTGGTCATACTCATCAGATTTCTTACCAAAATCTAAAATAAATATTGAATTATTATTACCATCCCAACCTGAAACCATAGTACTCCCAGTATATTTACCTAGCTTTGTCAAAGGTAGCATAGAAAAAACTTGCATTTCTTCCGGCACTTTTGACATAACATTTCGAACACTTTCCATGCCCCCGTCTTCACCAGAAACCATTGTTAAAGCATTAATATCAGATGAAAGCATCAATAAGTCTTTATAATTATCTTGATTAAAATCTGCTATTTCAATTTGAGTAAGAGGACCTGGTTGAACAGGGACTCTTTCAATGACTAAAGTTGCAGGAGTTAGAGTCAATGCTATAATGTCTCCGGATCTGAATGGTGCTAATACGTCTTTAAATCCATCAGCATCCCAATCAGTAAGCTGAAAAGAATTATGTAATATCCCATTAATACCCTCGAAATTTTTTCTAATCAAAGGCCCAGAGTCAAATATCCCTCCAATATTATAAAATGGCTGTGCCTTTATTATATTGCCTTCAGGACTTATAGCTAATAAATCTTCATATCCATCATTATCGTAGTCAACAACTGCTGAATACAATAACCCTGAACCAACTAACAATTCATCGGGCCTAATTTTTTTAATAATTACCAATCGTCCTTGGCTATCTAAATCTAGAATTGCAAAACCTCGATAGGGGCTACCTAATGATAAAACCAATTCCTGATCACCATCAGCATCATGATCTAACATAGAAAAATTATTACATCTTAAGGACCTATCCTGCTTTCCAATGTCTAGTGTAATTGAAGGTAATTCAGAAAAAGAACCGTCTCCCCAGCTATAGACAGCCACAAACACATGAGGTGTAGAATTTGTTCCAAACCTGGAGAGATTCATAACAATGATTAAATCTGGTATGCCATCACCATCTAAGTCACCTATTTTTGCATCAACAAAATAGCCATCTAGATCCTTTGGAGCATCAAACTCCCAAATTGATGATTGATAACCATCTTGATCAACTTCATTATATTTTATAACTGTTGGGAAAACGTTTTTATCAGGATCTAGCTCAAGAGAAATAAACTCTAATAAATTATCCCCATCTAAATCATACGACCCTTCAAGATGAACAATCTTCTGAGCATTTAAAAGTGATGATGCTAGAAAAATCATAGCAGATAAAACTATTTTGTGATTAAAATATTTCATCTTTTTATTTATCGGCTTTCTTCAGGTTTATTTGTCTTAATCTCGATTGATTCTGGCAACGTATCCTTTGACTTTTCAAGATTTAAAGTATCTGGCTTAGAACTTGAAATTGCGTTTTCTATATCAGGGTCAGAGGAATTATCTACCGGGCTTTGTGGTTCTGGAGCGGCAGTTTCTAATTTAGCTTTAGAATTTGTGATGATGCCCTGCCCCTCAGGGTAAATTCCTTTGAGAGGATCTACAGGAATATCGGGATTTTTTTGATCAAACTGAGCTTCTGGGATCCTTCTTTCATGAGAAACTTTTGGCAACTTGCCACTAGGACCAAAGAGAGGCTCTTCTAAATAGGCACCTTGCAGTAAATTAGTCTTTAAAGAGTCTGAAAACTCTTCTTGGATCAATCTAGAAAACATAGCAGATGGTTCAAGATAGCCAGCAATATCAAATTGAGTAGTTATTTTTTTAGAACCATTTTCACGAACTTTAACTTCTCCTCTAATGGCTTGTAAGGCACCTTCATTTAAAAACACAGCCAAGGATTGAGATGGGTTTGAAGGAGTTGTCGCAGATAGGTAAAGCCCTTGATAATTTGCACTATCTCCGGAGTCGTCAAAAGAAAACTTAATCAGCTTATCTTTAAAATCCATACCTAAACTGGTCGGAAAACCTTCAAAAAAATAATCAGGAAATTCAAATAATTTCGGATCAAAAGCTTCTGGTTGATAAGATTGAGATATTGAATCTGCTTCTGGCGATATAGACATGAAAATAATATTAGTCTGCATATCATGAACCATCGTAAGAGTAGTTATACTATCAGAGACTTGTTCTTTTAAAGTATATGCAAAATCGTAATCATTGCCCCTGCGTAAAAAGTTTGTATTTGCTGACACACTATGCTGAAAATGTGTAGCCTCTCCCATCGGAGGAACTTGCATAACATTTATACCAAATGGCGCTTCACCATCAAATACATATCTATCCTTCTTACCTTCCGATGGCGTCATTACCATTACATAATAAAGGTCAATACCTGATTTATCTTCTTCTTTTCCAGACAAACCAAGAGATTCAGGTACGAGAACGTTTCTTAATGTATCCTCCCATGTTTCTGCTATAGCAACAGAATCAGAAGGCCCGAATACTGTTTTATGGAATGCAATTTCTTTATCTTCATCTGGTATTGGATTTTTAAAAATAGAATCATTTAAAGAAAGCAAAGTAGAATCTATCTGTTCAACTTTAACTGATGCTTTTGCAGCCCAAATTTCACTACTCATATCAGAACTTTCAGCAGGAATATCAATCCTTGTACGATCTTTGGGCTTTTTCACGATCCCAGCTTCATTTAAATAATCAACCAAAGTAGGCCCATCAATAGGCTTTTTAACTAAACCAAACTTTTCAAACTCGTTATTATTAATATAATCTTCTTTAGTGATAGTCTTGCTATAAAAGCCAGATTCTATTCTGTTTTTCACTAAATCTAGAATTTCTGATTTATCTGGATCTTCCATCTCTAAAAATAATTCCTCATGTGAGAATTCTGAATCATCTATCTTTACTTTACCTGATTCAACATTAAGTATTTTTACTTCACCAGTCCTAAATGGTATCAATAACCCTTGCTCACCTTTTTTCAAATTATTGTATGATTGAACTTCAGCTCCAATAATTCCTCGAGCATTCCCTAAACTTAAAATTTCGGTTGTTACATGTTTAAAATTTTCATTTGCATTAAAAATAGCAACCTTAAGAGTATTTATTTCTGCTGAAAATTGGGCAACATAATTGCCACCAAATGAAACGAATCCACCTGAATACATATGACCAAAACCATTCTGAATTAGTGGTTCGCTTAAAACCTTGGCGTTTTTAATTTCCAATTGTTCTTTTTTGATATGAGGATTAAAAACTAGAGTCTTCCTGACAGGAGTGCCAAATGAAACGGAAAGTTGTGATGAGCTTCCATAAACTCTTGATAAGTTTAAGGGCCTGATATTTTCAAACTCAAGACCAGATTGACCTGCAATCAGTGGCCTATTTGAAAAACCTTTCATTGTACCCTGAAAAACATAAAGCCAACCATCATCATTACTATCTGCACTAATTTTTGAAGATGCGATAAGATCTGGTTGACCATTATTATCAATATCTAATACAGAAACATCTGTAAAATAGGTCCCTTGAGGAAGAGTGTAGGACCAAACAGTATCACTTATTACCTTACCTTTGAATTCAATTAACGCAGCCATTCTATCAGAACTACTGATAACTAGAACCTCTTTGCGGCCATCACCATCAAGGTCATAAAGACCACTAGTCCTATTTAGTTGGCCACCTAACAATGATTCACAGCACAGTACAGATACATAAATGCACCAGTAAATACCAAAAATAATGTTATTTTTCCGCATCATTATACTTTCTGTCTTGAACAATTATCCACGTCAAGACGTATCTATTTTACAGGAGATTATAGAAATAAACTCCCTTACCTCGTTTACTTTAGCAAAAAATATAGGTTAAAGAACCGTTTTTTCCAAGAAAAAGACCAAAAATTAGTTTTTTTTATTTTTGATAAAAATTCAGCATATATTTTCTTTTGTATTTAATGGATAGTACATAAATTGACTAGATTTCAGATACATGCGGAGAGGTCTTATATCGTGAAAAAAATAATTACGTACATAACATTTTTAATAACATCTTTATACAGTCAGTTTGATCTATATCCTGTTACTGATTTTTTCGGTGGTGGTATTGGATACAGCCCTATGTACATAAACATAGATGAGTTTCCGGCTACTAAGTTACTCAAAGGCGTTGGCCTTGATCCAAAACAATTCGATTCCCCTTTTGTTGTCCATGGTGGAGAAGGGTTTGCCCATATGACTGGTAAGTGGAGAATAGGCAGCTATGCAGGTGTTGGTAGTTCTAGTATCAGCACTGTAACAAATGTTCAATTATATGTTGATAATGATGGTACTCCAGGGTATTCTGGAGAAGCATCTCAAGATTATGATGGCAATTTTGACCCAACCATAGAGGCTAAAGTAACAATTTCACTTGGAGCAGCATCTATCGAATACGTAATGCCCGTATTTCAAGATCTTGAAATTTCTGCAGGAGCAATGATGGGCCTAGGAAGGTTAAATCTTTCTATAGATCAATACGCTGCTAATCCAAAATGGGGTGATATGTTTAATTTTTCTTATGGCTCTCAAGTTTGGGATGTTAATAATGATGGAACTGACTCTACACTGGTCTACTATTATGCTGTAGATAATTTAGGTAACCCAATCCCAGGATTTAATGCTGCGAACGCTCCAGGCGTTATGTCTGATTTAAGTGGAACATTTTTTAATTTTCAACCATATGTTGCTGTAAAATGGCAACTTCTAGATAGAGTTGGCTTACGAATAAGTGCTGGTTTCAATAAAGGCACGATTGGTCAAGGTCGCTGGAAACTTAATAGCAGATATCTAATCGGAGATTCTGAAAAGTATACCCTTAGAGGGGTAACATTTAGAACAATGCTATACCTTGGGTTATAGCCCTCTATTTAATTTAATTCATTAAATCAATGTCAAAAAAATTAGTCAATCAAATTTGGCCAATAGCTATCTCTGCCATATTTGGATTTATAATTGCTGTCATAATTTTTATGCCCGCAGCATATTCAAAAAATAAAAACATATACAAAATTCTAAAAAATAAAATAATGGTGATGCAACAAATTATATCATACGTTGACCATTTTTACTTTGATTCTGTTGATATGGATAAAATAATGGATGGTGCTTTCCATGGTTTGATGGAGGAATTAGACCCTCATTCAACATATATACCAGCTAAAGAACAAGAAAATATAGATGAGCTATTTAGAGGAAATTTTCAAGGGATTGGGATTGAATTTGATGTGCTTCATGGTTATATAACAGTCATCTCTCCAGTCCCTGATAGTCCATCGGACTATGCAGGACTTCAGTCTGGTGATAGAATAGTCGCTATCAATGGAGAAGATGCTTATAAAATAACAAAAGACGAGGTAGTAAAAAAACTTAGAGGAAGGAAAGGTACCAGAGTTGATATATCAGTACAACGCATTGGGAAAGAAAAACCATTTGATGTTACTATAATTAGAGATGACATCCCGATATATAGCGTTGGTGCCGCTACAATGCTTGATGAAGAAACTGGATATATATTATTGAGAAGATTTTCAGCTACTACTATTGATGAAGTAAATAAAGCAATTGATAAACTAGACAAACAAAATTTTAAAAAACTAATTTTTGATTTACGTGGGAATAGTGGCGGGTACTTAGAGCAAGCAGCAGCAGTATCTAATCTATTTATTTCAACAAAAGATACACTAGTTTACACCAAAGGTAAAATTTCAGATTCAAATCAAGCTTTTATCTCTGATCCCATAAAAGGGAGAGATGATTTTTCACTTATCGTTTTGATAAACCGAGGCTCAGCTAGTGCTAGCGAGATAGTTTCTGGTGCAGTCCAAGACCTTGATAGAGGATTGATTGTTGGAGAAACTAGCTTTGGTAAAGGATTGGTTCAGAGACAATTGCCACTTGAAGGGGGCTCTGCAATTCGTATAACAATGGCAAGGTATTACACTCCAAGCGGTAGATTAATTCAGAGGCCATACGAACAAGGTGATGATTTGACATACTATAAAGAGCTTTATGCTAATGATAGAGAGTCGGTGCTAGATAGTCTTAGAAAATCAAGGCCTCAATACAAAACGAGAAATGGGCGTACAGTATATGGCGGAGGAGGAATAACACCAGATAAATACATTCCATATAAAAATAAACTGACAAAAGAAACGCAAAATCTTTTACGTAATCCTGAAAGACCAATCTTTAACTTTTCTTCTTCATACGCTACCCAAAATGATTTAGGATATGAAAGTTTTACAAGTTTTAAAAAAAACTGGCAAGTAAATCAAGCTGTATACTCACTATTTCTAGATTATCTTGATAGTGATTCTATTTCTTTTATTGCAGACTCTCTTGAAATGGACAGAGTATTTATTGACAATAGAATAAAAAGTGAAATTGCAGGTACAATATGGGGTAAAGATGAATCTGCCAGCGTAAGACTAACTCTTGATAATCAAGTTTCTGAAGCGTTAAAATATTTTAACGAAGCTAATGCATTCTTGGGTTACCGTAATTAAATTATAAGCTGATTATAAATAAAATTGCGTATTTAAATTTTTTTAAAAAATAAATTCATAATTATGGAGGTAATAAATGGTTGATTTTTTTGTACAAGGTGGTGGTTTTATGTGGCCAATTCTTATCGCTTTACTTTTCGGTTTAGCTGTAGTAGGAGAAAGGGCGTATTCGCTAGTTAATTCAAGCTCTGACACAAATAAATTTTTTGAAGATGTAAAAAGTATTTATGATGACTCAGGAAAAGATAAAGCTATTGAGTTTTGTGAAACTACACCAGGACCTGTTGCATCAATATTTTTAGCAGGGCTTTCAAAAATAGGCAAACAGAAAGAAGAAATTGAAAAAGCAGTGCAAAATGCTGGGGGTTTAGAAATGGCTTTCCTTGAAAGAAATATGATCTGGATAAATTCAGTTATAACTATAGCTCCCATGCTCGGTTTTACAGGAACTGTTGTTGGTATGATTAAAGCATTTGAAGATATTAAAATGGCCAACGATATATCTCCTGCAGTTGTTGCAGGTGGTATCTCCCAAGCTCTTCTAACTACAGCCTTTGGGCTTATTGTAGCAATGATAATGCAAGTTTCACAAAACTTTTTTGTATCAATGATAGATAAGCTTATCTTAGATATGGAAGAGCAGTCGATCAAAATTGTAGAATATTTACAAGACACAAAATAACTCTAATTAAATGATTAGGAATCGTCGATTTAAAGGAGGAGAAATTCCTACTGGATCTATGGCAGACATAGCTTTTCTGCTATTAGTGTTTTTTCTTGTTACTACAACAATAGATACCGACAAAGGCCTAGGAATCGTACTCCCACCAGCAGGAGATGTTGAAATAGAAATTCAAAAAAAGAACATTCTTAACTGTTTAATTAATTCACAAGGGAAAGTTCTGCTTGACGAAGAGCCAACTGATGTAGAGCAAATTAATAGAATTGTTAAGAAAAAATTAAGTCAAAACCCTCTATTAATTGTTTCTGTTAAAGCTCATCCTAAAACGGCTTACACTGATTACGTCAGAGTGATTGATCAATTAAAAATTGCAAATGCAAAAAAAATATCCATAGCAAACTCAAACTAATGAACTTTTCAAGAAAAACACAGTTATCAAGTGAAATTCCAACATCTTCTATGCCTGATATTATTTTCATGCTTTTGATATTTTTCATGGTCACTACAGTCCTACGTGAATATTCTGGACTACCTGTAAATATTCCAAAAGCTGAAAAAATTGAGAAATTAAAAGGTAAACGTCATACTGCTCACATTTGGGTATCTAAAGAGGGGCTAGTCTCAATAAATGATAGGCTTTTTGCAGTTCAAGATGTTGCCAAGATAATGTATGAAAAAAGAGTATCAGATCCGCAATTAATTGTTTCTCTCAAAGCTGATGAAGAGGCAAAAATGGAACTGATTTCCTCTATACATGAAGAGCTAAGAGAAGCCGATGCTCTAAAACTTAATTATAGCACAAAAACACTAGTCCGTTGATGAAACTAAATACAAACCCATTAAAAGGTAAGTATCCAATTACTGTTAGGATTGCAGGGCTTTGTGGTATATTCAGTTTAGTTTTAATATTTTTAGTATTTCCGAGATTTATTACTGAATCTGAATTTGGTACTGTAGATCAGATTGTAATTGAAAATATCGATATCCCGCAAACCCAACAGATTGATAATACCCCTCCACCAGCAAGGCCTTCTATACCAGTACCAACTGATGATGAGGATATTGCAGATGATGTGACATTAGATGATTTAGATTTTGATGATTTTGAAGCATGGGATGCTCCTCCCGCTCCTAGTGGCCCAAAAGTAAAGTTTATTCCTTATGATGACCCTCCAAAACCAATGAACGCAATAAGACCCGTATATCCAGAAATTGCTCAAGAGGCTGGAATAGAAGGAGTCGTTGTAGTCCAGGCATTTATAGATCAAAAAGGAAGAGTTAAAGAAACTATCATCTTAAAAGGGATTCCAAATACTGGGCTAGATGAAGCAGCAATGGAAGCAATTAGAAAAACAAGATTTAGACCAGCGAAGCAAAGAGAAAGAGCTGTTGGCGTCTGGATTTCAATACCAGTTAACTTTAGATTAAAATAAAAACTGCTAACTTTTGATGTTAGCTCTATGATATTCCCAGTTCATCTTTCTAATATATTCTTGAGAAATTTCTTTAGGACACTCAGCTTCGCATGCTCCAGTATTTGTACAATGTCCAAATCCCTCCTGATCCATTTTATCTACCATAGCCACTACTCGCTTGTCCCTTTCAGGTTGCCCTTGTGGCAGTGAAGCCAACTGTGATACTTTAGCAGAAACAAATAAACTAGCTGAAGCATTTTTGCAAGCAGCAACACACGCACCACATCCAATACATGCAGCGGCATCGAATGCATATAAGGCATCCTCTTGTGAAATTGGTATAGCATTTCCATCTGGTGCGCTTCCAGTATTAACGGATATATATCCACCAGATTGTATAATCCTATCAAATGGAGTCCTATCTACGACTAAATCTTTAATAACAGGAAAAGGCTTTGCTCTCCATGGTTCAATTACTATACTATCTCCATCTCTAAAATGATACATATGCAACTGGCAAGTAGTTGTCCCTTTTAAAGGTCCATGTGGTTTGCCATTAATTACCATAGAGCAACTGCCACAAATTCCTTCTCTACAATCATGATCAAAAGCAATTGGCTCCTCTCCCAGTGAAATAAGTCGTTCATTTAAAACATCTAACATTTCTAAAAAAGACATATGTTCATTAAGACCGGGAACATCATAATCAACAAATTTACCCTTGTCATTTGAGTTTTTTTGCCGCCATACTTTTAATTTAATCGTAAGTTCTTTCACCTATTTATAGCTCCTTTGAGTGAGTATAACCTCTTCATAGTTTAAATCTTCTTTGTGCAATGCTGGCTCTTTATTTTCACCTTTATATTCCCAGGCAGAAACAAATGTATAATTTTCGTCATCTCTAAGCGCTTCCCCTTCAGGAGTTTGGTGCTCTTCTCTAAAATGACCTCCACAAGATTCTTCTCTATCCAATGCATCATAGATCATAAGTTCACCTAGTTCAATAAAATCAGCAACTCTACCAGCTTTTTCAAGCTCTGGATTTAGCTCATTATCAGAGCCAGGAATAAAAATATTTTTCCAAAAATCTTTTTTAAGACCTTTTATTTGAGATAAAGCATTTTTTAAATCTTTCCCATTCCTAGACATTCCGCAATTGTCCCACATGATTTTACCCAATTCCCTGTGCAAGCTCTCTACGCTCTTTTTACCTTTTATATTAAGTAATTTTTCGTTCCGCTTTCTTGTTTCTTCTTCAGCAAAAACAAAATGTTCATCTTCTGTTGATATTCTATCTGTTCTAATTTCCTTAGATAAATATTCTCCGATAGTATATGGCAAAACAAAATAACCATCAGCAAGACCTTGCATCAAAGCAGAAGCACCAAGCCTATTTGCTCCATGGTCTGAAAAATTTGATTCTCCGATTGAATATAACCCTGGTACAGTAGTCATCAGATTATAGTCTACCCATAGTCCACCCATAGTGTAATGTACTGCAGGATAAATTCTCATCGGTGTTTTATATGGATCTTCGCCAGTTATTTTATTATACATTTGAAAAAGGTTCCCATATCGAGACCTAACAGTATCCTCACCTAAATTATTAATAGCATCCTTAAAATCAAGATATACAGCCATTTTTGTTTGACCTACGCCATACCCCTCATCACATCTTTCTTTTGCAGCCCTAGACGCTATGTCTCTTGGGACAAGGTTACCAAAGGCTGGATATTTCCTTTCAAGATAATAATCTCTTTCATCTTCAGGGATATCCTTAGGTATCCTAGAATCACCTTTCTTTAGAGGTACCCAAATTCTACCATCATTCCTAAGTGATTCAGACATGAGAGTTAATTTTGATTGATAATCACCTGAAACAGGAATGCAGGTAGGGTGTATCTGAGTAAAACATGGATTCCCAAACATTGCTCCTCTTTTATAGGCTTTCCATGCAGCTGTTACATTACTTCCCATTGCATTTGTAGATAGATAAAAAACATTACCATAGCCTCCAGTTGCAAGAACAACTGCATGCCCAAAATAACGTTCATATTGACCTGTTAGTAAATTCCTTGCAATTATACCTCTAGCAACACCATCAATCATTACTATATCAAGCATTTCATGTCTATTATACATCTGCACAGTACCTTTACTTATTTGCCTACTCAAAGCACTATAAGCACCTAGAAGAAGTTGTTGTCCAGTTTGCCCTCTTGCATAGAATGTTCGAGATACTTGAACACCTCCAAATGATCTGTTATCTAAGGTCCCACCATATTCTCTTGCAAAAGGAACACCTTGCGCTACACATTGATCTATAATATTTGTGCTTACTTCTGCTAACCTATGAACATTTGCCTCTCTGGATCTATAATCACCGCCTTTTATAGTATCATAAAATAATCTATAAACGCTGTCTCCATCATTTTGATAATTTTTTGCAGCATTTATACCTCCTTGTGCAGCAATTGAGTGCGCTCTTCTTGGGCTATCTTGAAAACAAAAAGCTTTCACATTGTAACCCATTTCAGCAAGAGATGAGGCAGCGGATGCGCCTGCTAAACCAGTGCCAATAATAATTACATCTAAATTAAGTTTATTTGCAGGACTAACTAATGGAACTTTTGACTTGTAGTCGGACCATTTGTTGGCTAATGCTCCCGCTGGTGTTTTACTATCTAGCATAAAGTGTAATAGGGATACTAGCAAAAATTAAAGGTATTAATACTGCTACCCCTTTCCCAATCAGATTAATTATTTTTTCATACTTTGAAGTGTTAAGCCCCAGGGTTTGGAAAGCTGAGCCAACTCCATGAGACAAATGAAATGCAAGCATCAACATTGAGACAACATAGAATCCAGTATAAAAAATGTTATCAAATGCTGTAACTGTTACTGTATGCAAATCTTTGTTACCCCACTTATCAAGTCCAATATCACCAAAATGCATTTCATACCAAAAACTTCTTAAATGAATTATTAAAAATATTAATAACATTGTGCCTAAAAAAGCCATATTTCTTGAAGACCAACTACTATTACCTACTCCAGTATTGATATAATATTTTACAGGCCTAACAAGTCTAGACTTTAAAACCAAATAAATTGTTAAGATTGAATGTAAAATAATTGATGAATACGTTATATATGAAAGGGCAATTACAGCAGGATTTGTGGTCATAAAAAGAGCGTATGCATTAAATTGTTTTTGTCCTAATTCTCCAGGAATGAATAACTGCAAATTGCCAGCTAAATGCCCCAGTAAAAATAAAACTAGGAAACCTCCAGATAAAGCTGCTAATGCTTTTTGAAAAAGTTTAGAATTAAAATATAATTTCATGATTATTTATCTTAATAAATGATACAAACATCATATATAATGAGTCAAAAATTAAACTCTTTTAATTACTTTTTCATTAAGTATAAAGACTTTAACCAAATATATATTTATTTAAAAGTTTGCCTGATTTTTTAAAATTAATTTGTTCTTGGAGGCTTAATGGGCCATATAATAGAATGTCTTCGAAATAATTAGAAAAATAATTTTCCTCTCCTTTTCTTCTGACCTTAAGTCCCTCAATCGACAATTCGGAGATGATTTTAATCCAATCTAAAAAACTTTTCCCTTCTGGACCATCAATATCGCCATTTAAAGATTTGGCTAATTCATTCCACAATAATTTATCTTCCAAAGTCCAATTATTGAATATTGATAATAATTTTTCTCTAATTAAAAAATTATCTATCAAACCAGTAACAAATGAAACAGGAGCCATTATTTTATTAAATGGCAAACAATCAATATCACGAACCTCAATTAAATTCTTTAATCTTACATTTGTAAATATTTGATGTAATGCCACCTTTATATCTTCTTTTCTTAATATCGCTCTAGAATCTTTTTCCTTCAAGTCCTCGCCTAAAGTTCGTACCGTTTTTTGAAAGTTATTTTTTCCATCTAGCTTAAATATTCCAGGGACTTGAAGAACAAAATCGCAGTATGCATCTAAAATACTTCTTTTATCTAATATGCCGTGATTAATTAGCGATCTACATCTACTATCATCAGTATTTTCCCAAATGTGATTTCTTAAATTTAAGTTTCCAATAGCTTCACTTTGATAAAATGGACTATGAGAAAAAAGAAGGGACAGTACTGGATGAAGGGAATCTAAGATATATGTTGACTCTTCCAAGTCTTTTCTATTTTTTATATCATAATTAATTTGAATGCTGCACGTATTTCGCATCATCCACTTACCTAAAGAACCATTTTTTTCCATGTTTTTATCCATTAATTGATACTTCATATGGTCAATAAGTTCAATATCATCGGGCTTATTTAATGGATCAACACCTAAAAAAAGAGATTTTAAGCCTTCTCTATCTAATATTTCATCTAATGTTTTTTTATAGTTTAAAAATGAAATTTCAAGTTCTTGAATAGTTTCACATGCTGGACTAGCCCACTCAATTTGACCTCCAGGCTCTAAGGAAAAACTAGAGGTTGAATTTATATTAGTAGAATTTAATTCTTCTAAAAGATCGCTAGCAGAGTAATTAGCTCCTTTATTAACCGCTAATCTATTGTTGTTACCATCAAAGATAAAGCACTCAACCTCTACACCTATTTTCCTTACACTGTCCTCACCAATGCTTTTACTTAAAATATACGATTTAACTTTATTTTTAATAGACAATGTGTTTATATAAAGAAAAGAATAATAAGGAAAAATAAAGGCTATATTGGTTTTTACGCCACACCCCATGCAATTAAAGAAAAGAAAGATAATAAAATAGGGAACCCAAATAACCAACCACCTTCTTTTTTCTTAACTGGGAGTGAAGGACCTACATAGTCAAACCTCATTTCAGATCTAGCAATCTTTCCTCCCTCAACATATAATGTTTCGGTACCAAATATTTGATTATTCAACATAGGGTCATTAGAAACATAATCTATTGTTCCAGTGTTCAAATACATAAGATATTGAGGGGAAAACCCACTAACTTGGTGCCAACCCGGTTCAACACGTATAGGCGCTTTCAAAGGAGTATGCCCAACGTACCTACCATCTATATAGATGGGCACACCATCCAGATTAGCATCTATTCTGATTGCAGACTGACCAAGCAACAGGTCTTTATCACTCTTTTGTTTTTTGGGGACTCCGAACCTGCCTTTCGTAATAGAAGAGAAAGGTAATTTTTGCCACCAAGAAGTTTTAGGGACTTTAATAATTCTGCCATCAAGATCATCATTAATAATTGAATGATCAGCAAGTTCTTCGATTAATTGCCCTGAAGAAGATTCTAAATTATCAAATAAATTTGCTTTATCATCATCCTCTCTTGCTGCGGTCATTCTATCCCAAAAAGAGAGACTGCTTTTAATTTTAGGAGATTTATTGTTATCAGCCAAATCTGACCACTCTGAAAGTTCTTGACCAGAATCTTCATCTACAAAATATTCATCAACTACATCATTTAATACATTAGATGATTTATCATTAGAAGAAATCTGATCTAATTTTTTAGTAGCTAAGGCGTAATTAGCAAATATATCTTCAATAGACTGCTTTTCACCTAGGTCTTTAAAACCATGTGCAATATTTTGATTAACTTCATTCGGATGATTTGTATGATAGAGCTTACCTTTATAACGAAAAAGAGCATTGGGGCCTAATTCTTCTCTTGCCTTATTGAAGGCAGCCTGAAAACTTGTGTTGTATGTTGGGAAACCCTCTTGGGATACAACAGAAAAAACAGATTCCCCATTTTTATCCAAATGTTTTTTCAAATTTGCCTGCATACTGTTTTTCATTTCCGTATGAATGAAAACTATAGCCGATGAAGTTCCCCTACTATTAATAATGTCGTACCAATGAATCTTTTTTGTTAATAAGATAGCAATTTGAACAGATTCATCAAAACTATCAATGACAAGCTCTTTAATCAAATTGTTTGGGTCTGATTTTGGGCTTATATCGTTTAAATGTTTTACACCTAATAGTGTAATGTAAAGCCAGTTTCTATCTGACTTCCAACCGATTATGTTATCATCCGGTATAGGCTCAGAATATTCTATACTAATCATAAGACCATTGGTCTTAGGATCGTACTTGATATCTTTAAGCACTGAAGACTGTACCCCGCTTAATATTAAGGACAGACCTAGGATGATATGTTTTATATTTTTTAACATATTGGACTCCGCTTGAATCAATATTAAAACATATTTTATTCTAATGTCAATAATAAATTAATATTCTTTAAATACCTAATATATATGGATTTACAAGAAATAACGCTATTTAATCAATTACTTTAAGTGTGAAAAATTTGTGAATTTTTCCAATTTTTAATAGTAATCTTAATAATACTATAAACGTAAATATAGAATGAAAAATCTATCTTATTCATCGTAGAAAGATAGTAGCTTTAAATAGAAATAAAAAAATACTTACATGTAATGATTAAAATAATAAACAGTATTCTTTGTTTTATATTATTCCAATTTGTAATCCTAATTGGGGGCTCTAGCACTAAAGTAATTAAAAACTATAGTATCTCAAAAAACTTTGGTGCAGAAACTAGAGAACTTTCTCAATCTACTGTAGTGCGTTATAATGTAAAAAAACAATTGCTAGATAGCACATTATATATACATAACATACCTTTATCTAAAAAGTATAGTTATATTAACTTTAAAGACCGGCGCTCACTTCAAAAACTTGAAGGAGTAGAAAGGTTAATGCACTTTAAGTATAAGTATAATCTTCAAGGGGATTTGGTCTCAAGGGAATTATATGCTTCTAAAGATGACTCTTTAAGATGGAAAGAGTTTTACAAGTATTATAGTAATGGAAAATTATGGAAAATTATAAGATTTGACCCCTCTAAAGTAAATACCTCTAATAAGTTAAAAGGCCTACTCGTTGATGATAAAAATATGCCTTGGGGGGAAAGTTTCGATTATGATAATGATGGAAAAATAAAAGAACATAAAGAGTTTTATGCTGGCTTTGTCATAGAGCATACAATTTATGATACAGATAGCAGTGGCGCAGTAATAATAAAGGAAGAAAACTATGACCCCTCTATAATGAGAAAAACTACATACTCGTATAATAACAATGGTGATATAAGTGAAATTATAAACTCGCGACGAGGCTTTTCAATAGGCTCTAAGAAATATGAATATGACGCAATAGGTAGAATAACCAAAATAGTACATTTTAACATGAATGGAGACCAGGAAAAAACAATTACAAAGCTGTACGAAAATGACATGAGAAGAGAAACAAAAATAATTACTGACGCTACAAAAAAACTTATACGCAGGGTTGAATCTCAAAATAACAGTCAAAACAAAAGAATTATTCAAGCAACTTTTGATGATAAAAGCAGGCTTACACAGAAGAAAACCATTGGGTATGATGATAGGGGTAGACTATCAAGGATACATGACTACGATATGTTGAAACCATCGGGGGGAGGAAAACCAATACTAATTAATATTATTACGTATGAATATGATTAAATTATTAGCTATATTTTTAATAGAATATAATTTCTGGAGGCACAATGAAATTCATTGATGTGAAAAGCACTCTAATTGGTGTTTTAATTACTCTACTTTTTCTATCCATCTATGGATTTAGACCAGAAACGGATGAATTGGGACACCTAGTTGTAAAAAGCATTACAGTCGAAGATGACCGTGGAGTAGTGATGGGCTATATGGGTAATGGCTACATGCAAACATATAATACTTTTGGTGAACCAACACTGTTTGTTGGGACAGGCAAAGATGGAGGTGGATATTTAAGAGCCTACAATGGTGAAGGAGATGAGTCAGCTTATGTTGGGACTGGTAGAATGGGAGGTGGATACATTAGGACTTATAATAATTCTGGTAGAGAAACCTCATACCTAGGAACAGGGTCAGATAACTCTGGGCAGTTGCGAATCTACGACAAGCAAGGAGAAACGAGATCATATATTGGCGACGGGTATTTGCAAGCATATAATCAATTTGGAGAAAGAACAATTTTCTTAGGCACTGGCACTAATGGAGGTGGATATTTACGTACATATAATTTTAGCGGTCAGGAAAGCATTTATGTGGGCACTGGTGCTGATAGTTCTGGACAAATAAGAATTTATGATAATTCTGGAGAAACAGGCTCCTTCATAGGAAGTGGGTATTTCCGAACTTATAATAAGTTTGGCAAGCTGACTACTTTCATTGGAAATGCCTCTGATGGAGGTGGTTATTTAAGAACAAATAATAAATTTGAAACAGAAACTGTATTTTTAGGCACAAATAATGCCAATGAAGGCCTAATAAACCTAAATGATAAGTTTGGGCAAAGTTTCTGGATTAGACTAAACAAGAAAAATTAATTTTTCATTCACTTTTTGACTTTGTGATATTCTTGTTTTAAATTTCAATTACAAAAGGAATCCGAGGGGGGGTAAATCTTCATTTGCTCTTCTTCCATTTGTATAAAATAATGTGTAAAAAAACCACAAAACAGTTATTTGCTGCATTAATAATGCTATCCTGCGTTTTGTCGCAGAATGACGGCTTAGTCATCACAAAATACGATAACGGAGGTGTCAAGATAGAGGGCAATTATTCCAATGGTGTACGCAATGGTTCATGGACCGAATATTGGGAAGAAGTATGGTGGTATGATTATGGTGAAGATGGAGAAGCAAATACCAAAGACACTTTAGAAAATAACAACCGTTGGGACTCCGTAGAGGTTGTCATTCCTGATTTTAAACCAAAATTAAAGCTGCAAGGCAATTACTTGAATGGAAATAGAGATGGAACCTGGACTGAATATTTTGAAGATGGAGAAAGAAAAACAGAACTCAATTACTTAAATGGTAAGTTTAACGGGCTTCAATCATATTGGAACTCAAGCGGTAACAAAGTCCAAGAAAAAAACTATATAAATGGTAAGCAGCAAGGGCTTTGGACTCTTTACTACCAAGAAACCGGGATTAAAAAAGAGGAAACAAATTACGTTGATGGGGTCCAAGAAGGCTTATGGACAGAGTGGTATGAAGACGGTCAAAAAAGAAGAGAAAGAAATTTTAAAAATGGTGAAAGAGATAGTACATGGACCACCTGGTATAAAAACGGTAATAAGAAATTTTTAGCTAGCTATTCAAATGGAAAACTTAATGGTGAATACATACGTTGGTATGAAGGTGGAATTATAAAGGAGCTTGATGGTGAGTACTTTAATAATAAAAAGCACAAAAAATGGATATACTGGAGCAAAAATGGACAAAAAACAGAAGAAATAAATTATGATAATGGAGTTCATCACGGTCCTCATATTAATTGGTTTGGTGAAAAAAGTGACCAACACAAAAAGTTTCATGTAAATTATAAAGACGGTGGTAAAGACGGGAGTTGGCGCTATTGGTATTCTTCAGGAATTGATTCGCTTAAAGCTAGTTATTCAATTGGAGAAAAAGATGGACATTGGATTTGGTGGAGAAGAAATGGCTTGAAAGATAAAGAAGGTTTTTATAAAAAAGAGAAGAAACACGGATTGTGGACTATCTGGAATGATTCAACTGGCAATGCATATCACAAACTCCATGAAGAAACCTATGTAAATAATACAATCGATGGTAAAGTGACTAAATGGTATAAAGAAGGCGGCTTAGATAGACAGGGTGTAATGAGAGGAAAAGAAAAAGAAGGCGAGTGGACCTATTGGGAAAGAGGTGGAAAAAGATGGCTAAAGTTTGATTATGGGGATGGATTAGAAAAAGTTAATTTAGGAGAAATAGAAGAGCGCGATGGTATTACATATAAAATTGGTAAATACGAACCTTATGTTGGTATTGTTGAAGAAACTGGTGGGAAAAGAGGATATAAATTGCTTGGTAGATTTCTGGATGGGAAACGAGATGGGAAATGGGTTCAATGGTATGATAATGGCCAAGTTGAAGTCCAAGGTGAATATTATCGTGGAAAAAAACATGGAGAATGGTCTCTTTGGTACAACAACGGTAAGGCTAAAGAGCAAGGCACATTTAGCTTTGGTAAAGTAGACAGCTTATATAAATATTGGTTTGATAATGGTCACCTTAAAGAGGAACAACGATACAAAAAAGGATTAGCTCATGGCAGATGGACCAAATGGTATAAAGAGGACCCCACTCTTAAATATGTCGAAAATGGGAATTGGCAATACAAGGATGGTGTTTACAAAGATGAAAATAATGAGCTCTGGAGCTGGTGGTGGTATTTGAATGACAATAAGGAAGAAGAGGGGTACTATATTGATGGAAATAAAGAAGGAGCTTGGGTCTCTTGGTTTGAAACAGGAGTTAAAAGTAGTGAAGGTTCCTTTTCAAAAAATGAACGTAACGGTCTATGGTTATATTATAATAAAGATGGTGCAGTAACTCAAGAACTTACTTATTCAAATGATCTATTAAATGGTAGAGAAACTCAGTGGGTAATCTCCTCATCTGATAGTCTTGGAAAAGAATATGAAAAATTTTGGAAAAATGGACAATTAAATGGGCCAGCGACTACCTGGGTTAATGGATTTAGGTCAAAGATGATAACCTACAAAGGAGAATCTGAAACTGGAAAAGAAATAGCAAATGGACCATGGGTAGCTTGGTATCCTGACAGTGATCAAATTATGGAACAAGGCTTTCATAAGAATAACATTCGTGATGGATTGACTACATATTATTATGAAAACGGAAACAAGAAAAAAGAAGGTAATTTATCAGCAAATATTGACCAAAAACTTTCTAAACCTGAAGGAGTCTGGACATACTGGAATAAAGATGGCCAAGTCGACTTCACATTTGATTATGGCAAAGGTCTTGACCATGTGAAATTCAAAGATTTATCGAAGATCGATGAAAGCGAGCTATTATATAAAACTGATGATAATACTACTCCTTTTACAGGCGTTATAGTAGATGAAAATAAAGAAGAGGAGTATGAATTTCTTGGTCGCCTTAAAAATGGGAAAAAAGATGGACCTTGGATTAGGTGGTATGAAAGCAAAAAAGTTCCTGAAGTTGTTTTGATGCCAACACCAGAACCTCAGCCCAAAGGAACATGGAGTGGTGGCAAAGAAACATTAGGAGCATACAAAGATGGGAAAAAACATGGCTTATGGACAACATATTATTCTAATCAACAAATAAAAGACATTGGAACGTATGAAAATGGAGTTTACAATGGTAAATGGACTTTCTATTATGAAAATGGCGAAAAAGAAAAAGAAGGCACACTAAAAAATGGTAATGCCCATGACAAATGGATTTTTTACAATGAAAAAGGTAAAAAAACACAAGAAGGCTCATTCGTTGAGGGATTAAAAAATGGTAAATGGGCAGCATATTTTGAAGATGGCAAACTAACTGAAGGTGAGTATAAGAATGGGAAAAAAGATGGCACTTGGACTAGTTGGTGGGACTATGACAAAACACGAAAAGAAATGCAAGGCTCCTACAAAGGTGGCAAAATGGTAGATAAATGGTACTTTTATAATAACAAAGGCAATCTAAAGGAAATAAGATACTTCTCCCCTGTTTTTTAATTTCAATTATTTATATTATCTTTATAATAATTAATGATAATATTTTGAAACATCTCTTTATAATCCGCAAATCACTTTTTAAGTTGTGTAGTAAAGTAAACTATCCTCATCTTATATCTCTCCCGGTTTTGACTTTGGTACTAATATTTTTTTGCAACTGTGGCGGCAAAAACCAAATTATTTCACGAGAGGTGATTGAAAAAGTATTCGTGACAAAAAAAGATGCTATGCTTTACAATGATAGTTTTGAAAGAATCGTAATAGATGAAATACCAGCTTTTATCAGAGTAAAAACGCTAGAAAAAATATTAATACTTGATAAATCAGAAAATGAAAAAACTTATTATAAAACTATATTTAACAAAAAAGAGGGGTGGGTAGAATCAAAATATTTAGCAGAAACTAAAATTGAATTAAATATAAAAGAAGATGCTAAAGAGATAACAAAAATTGATGATAAGCCTAAAACACAATTAACTAAAGACAAAAAAAATGCAACTATAAATAAACAGACTGGTAATTATTATGTCCAAATAGCATCTTTTAAAAATGAGATAAATGCCAAAAGACTTTATAATAATATAAAATATAAAAATTTTGGCTTGTCCTTAGAAAAAATAAATTCTTCTAAAGGGCTGCACTTCAGAGTGATTACAGAAAAATATAAAACAAAGAAAGATGCAGAAAGTACTTTAATGAAAATTAAAAACATTAACGTTCAACTAAATCCCATCATTAAAACTAACGTTAATATAAAAAAAACAAAAATAAGTAAATCAGCATCAAAAACAAAAAATGGTAAAACAGAATATTATACAATCCAACTCAGTTCTTTTGAAGATAAAGGATCTGCTGAAAAATTTGCAAAAAAAATGACAGAATTAGGCTATCCATCAAGGGTCACAGAAGCTTGGGTCAAAGGTAAAATCTGGTTTAGGGTTCAACATGGCCAATACAAAATGATTACAACTGCAAAGCAAGTTTCCATTAAATTAAAAAATAAATATAAATTCAACCCTTGGATTTCAAATATTTACAAATAATACAACCCATTTTTTTAAAAATTAATAGTATGAAAATAGAAAGATTTAAAATATGAAATATGTATACAACTTTGGTGATGGGAAGGCAGACGGTAAGGCTGATATGAAAAATTTACTTGGAGGTAAAGGGGCTAATTTAGCCGAAATGAATGTCTTAGGTATTCCTGTCCCTCCTGGATTTACTTTAACAACAGATGTTTGTACAGAATATTATAAAAATAATAAATCCTTCCCTAAAAGTTTGGCTGAAGAAGTAAAAGAAAATCTATCTAAAGTTGAATCAATAATGGGCACTAAGTTTGGAGATCCATCTAACCCATTATTATTATCAGTAAGATCAGGAGCTAGACAGTCTATGCCGGGGATGATGGAAACAGTCCTAAACTTAGGCTTAACCAGTGATACTATTCCTGGTCTAATTGATAAAACCAATAATCCAAGATTCGTATATGACGCTTATAGAAGATTAATAACAATGTATTCAGATGTTGTAATGGAAAAAGCTGCTGGCATTGAACCAAAAGAAGGTGATGGAATAAGAC
>MDSV01206079.1_pt1 | contig 31673 bp, 22 predicted proteins | sample 810851 | NCBI WGS metagenome assembly MDSV01 (sample SAMN05326640, study PRJNA326480) | marine metagenome | isolation source: seawater | place: Atlantic Ocean: North East | collected 2012 | reverse complement strand
TTGGTGGTTTGGTGGAGGGTTTGGAATGAGGCCAATGATAGATTATTATCCTCTACTTATTATTCCGTTAGGGGAAATTTTAAGAACTAAAATATCTTACAAAAAATATATTATAAATTTTATTTTAGTTGGGTTTGTATGCCTAAATTTATTTCAAACGTTGCAAAAAAGAAATGGTGTCATTCATTGGGATAGTATGAGTAAAGAATCGTACTGGGCTTTTTTTACAACAATTAAAATGGAGAAGACTGAAGACTGGGAAAGACAAAAAGTATTGCTAAAATCTCCCGATTACAACAAAGCAAGAAGGGGGAAGAAAGAGTACAAGTTTAACATTCTATAAATTATCTTTTACTTTAACTAAAAGGGGAATGATTAAGAAAATATCCATGTCTTTATCTTTGTTACTTTCATCAAGTAAATCAAATCTTTTGAGTTGATTATGAATTTTTAATGTGTTTTTTAAAATCTCCTTTACTTTTTTGTCATAAAGAGGTAATTCACCAAAATTAAAGCCTGCCATTATTTTTTCTGCTGACCATCTATTATGCTCAATTGCAGCTAATTTATTAAGATGAAATTCTATGTTTTCCCTATTTACTTCTTTAATCCCTAGCTTTTCAAGAATTAATATTTTACTTGGCAAATGTCTTACTACATATCTATTGGACTCTTTGTTTCTTTCGCTAACATTATCCCATATTTCATCAATTCCAAAAATTTGTTTAATTCTAAATAATGAATTTTTAGTATACTCTTTTAATTCGTTAACAACCATAGCTTCTATTTGTTGATATGGGCTATGTTTTTTAATTTTAAATGTGATAAATTTCTTTTCAATAAGTTCTAAAATCTTATGATTGTCATTTTTCTTAAAGAAAGTTTTAAGCAAATTGTCAAATTCGTGCTTAACAGCATTAAAATAATTTACAACTTTAGCTAATGATTCCACATCATTATCATCAATAATGTTTTGGTAAGTACAAGTGTCTAAGTAGGTTCTAACAAAATAAATATGAAGATCCTCTTTGTATTTTTTATATAAATTTTCTCCTTTACTGCCTTCTTGGTCTAATAGATTAGAAATACTTGTATTTTCTGGTAGATTCGCAATTATGGGAACTCTTCTTATGTTTTTAGTATGCGAGTAAAGAAATTGCCTAAACCCTAAGGCTTTTGAGACTACAAGTGCATCTTCATTTCCAAAAATATATGCTGCATCTATATTGGGAATATTTTCAATAAATTTTTTATCCCATTTATATTTACTTGAAAGAGATACATACTTTGTAGAAAAAGAAGAGTTATCTAGTGTTGAGAAAGAGGAGCTATGTAGTTCTACAGGGTATATGGAGATGAAATCAATTAATCCTGGGAATTTTTTCATAAAAAATTCAACATTTCTTTGAGCATCTCTACAAACTAAAAATATTTTAATTTTTTTATTATCAGGAAACTGAGACAAAATACAATTCTCAATTAAGAAATTTTCAGATGTTGCGTTATAACCAACTATACAAATGGCTTTACTACTATTAGAATTTGTAGAATCATCAACATATCTATTGGGTGAATATTTATCATAAATATGTCTGGCTACGGATTGGTCAATATCCCCTAACCTAATAGAAACATAAGGTGTTGAATTAAAGCTATTTATTTGATCTATTAGCAGGTTTCTGGTATGAGAATTTTTTACTGAAACTATTAATTTTAATTTTTTACCCCCTTTTTTCTTTTTATAAAGACCTATTATATTTGCCATTGACATGTTAAATTCATCATCATCAGATGCAACGAAACAAGAAGATGCATGATGAATTCCACAAAGCTTTAGTTTTTTTTCATTTACTTCTTTTGCAAGCACCAATTTTATCCCTTTCCCCTTTAATTCATCGGCAAAATTATTTTGGTCCTTAGTAGAAATTAAAACTATTTTCTTTCCTTTTTGGGCTACATCTTTTGCAAAATTTCTGGCCATTCTAGATTGACCAACTACAATAATTTTTTCTCGTTTTTTGTAGATAAAATGATCTTCGAAAAACAATCTTATCCAAGGAAAAATGTAATAAATAAGTACAAAAAAGGATATAATTACAACATCCATTATAAAATGACCGTGAGTAAAGTCAGATTTTGGATGTAAAAAATCATCTAACCATTGCGGTAATAGATCTATTTCTAGTAATATCATTTGTGATCTATTTTTAAACTATGGCTTAAGCTCTTTTTCATTTTTCTTTAATCGTCTGTAAAAAATTAGTGCTATTATAATTCCTGTAAAAATTCCTACTGCAAAAACAAATTCTGTTTCTGTTATTACTTTAAACTTCTTAAAAACTAACGCTGTAGTTAACAGTATTAAAATAGTTGAGAAGTTTAGAATATTTTCTTTACTAAAAATATGTGCTCTAGCAGCCTCAAAGAACAGTGAAATTACAAACCCTAAGAATACAAAAGTGAGTATAATTATTAAACAAAGTACAATTAAGTGATGAGTCATGACCTTTTTAGGCCTCAAGTTCTCAATAAGGCTAAAAATAGAATTTGGCACCCAAGAATTTTTAATAGGAAGCTGATCTGCTCTGTACAAACCAACAATATCTATTTTATTTTTATCAATGATATGATTTATAGCAGAAACAAAAACTTCGTTATTTTTTAATTGATCATCATTTATAAAATTAACTAAACTATTAAAAATAGACTCATTATTTTGATCATAACCTAGACACCATAAAGCAATGCCATTGACACCTTTAAGATTTACGTAAGTAATTTTTTCTTCAAGAGCTTTGTTGAACATTGGGGAAAAGTTTGGATACATTTTGTCCATATCTGAAAACTTAGAAATGGCAATATTCGTTGTGTCATTTTCTTCAAAACTTTTACCATAATATAACGGTATTTCAATAATTAAATTTTCAAAAACAGATGGAGGCAAGGCATTTAATTCAAAATCAATTTGATCGAAATTCCAAAATCCAAATAAGTTTTCTTCAGAAATTTCTCCAGCTGAAAAATTATTTCCATAAGTTGATTCTCCAGAAAAAATCCATCTGTCAACATGGTTTTTTAATTGCTCTGCATCATCTAAATTCATTGAATAAGGGAATCCAATATCATATCTAGGTAATAAAACAGTAATTTGAAATTTTTTATCGCCAACTTTTTGAATAGAGTCCCCATTTAAAAGGGTATTAATTTTTTGAATAAGATCGATGTAGTTATCCTTAAATTTGTTTGGGACTTTCTGAATGTCGAAACAGACTCCATTTCCACTTTCTTTGACTAATTCAACGATGTTTGCTATTACTGTATCCCTAATAATAAGGGCTTTTTTAGAATTATTAAAGATTTTTATATTATTATTTATGTCGTAACTCGCAACACACAAATCTACTTTACAGTTATAATAATTTGCTTTGTATTGTATTGTAGAAGTACTCCAGCTATGTGCTAAAAAATTACCAGATGTGCTTAAATCTCTACCATTTTTTGGATTTATAATGTAACCATAATAAGCTATTCTGTCATAAATTTCAAAATTATAGTTGTAGTATGCATTCCCCATCCAATAGGGATGAAATCCATAAATAAATTTATCAGATTGATAACTAGTTTTATTGGTATTAAATGGTTCAGGATTAATTCTTTGTATTTTGTTCCAATCTAGTTCTGTTTTATAAATTGTGTCTTTAAAATTAGATAAATAAAAACTTAAATCTTTTGCATGGAATTGATATAGGGGAGGCCCACTATAAAGTGGATTATAATAATTTAATCTTTTTTGAGATAATAAGTCTTTTATTCTCTCTGATTCTAAAGATAATTGTCCTTCCTTAATATCTTTTTTCTTCTTAAGTTTTTCAAAGTACTTTATAATAATATTGCCCTTAAGCTTTTCTGCAAAGTACTCTTTAATAACATTGCTTTTTTCAGCAATTGAATCTTCTTGGATTGGTAAATTTATCTGCATTGGAGTGGCCCAAATGCCTTTAGCATTAGCATTATAATTTAATGTTAAGAATAAAACAATAGCATAAATAGCTATACTCTGATTTTTATATTTTAATAAAGTTTTAATATCTTCTTTATATTGAGTTTGTTTATTGGACCGTTTAATAATAAATATATATCTTAAAAATAAATTAAATACAATTTATTAGAAATTAGCTTTAAAAATACGAAACTACCTTAATTTGAAAACTATAAATATTCTTTTTTATTCTTTGCTGTTTACTAGTATATTTTCTTGTAGGAATTCGTTAGAAGAAAACTATAATATTGGATTGGAAAGTATTAATAATGAAGACTATAATGGGGCTATAGATTTATTTTCTAAAATAATAGCAAAAGATTCAACAATCTATGAAGTGTATCAGTCAAGAAGTTTTTGTTATTTCAAATCAGGAGAATATAAAAAAGCGATAACAGATTATGAGAAAGCATACTCATTAAATAAAAACCCTCAACTAAATTTTAATATTGGGATTTGTAAAATAAATATTGGAGATTTTGAAGGTGCTTTAGAAAATTTTAATGCCTTTGAAAAAACAAACTCTTATGATAAAAATCTTTGGCTACAAAAGGCATTGTGTTTAAATGAATTAAAGCAATATCCAATGGCTATAGAATATTTTGAAAAAGCAAAAATAGCTTTTCCAGATTCAATTAAAATATTGAAAAAACTAGGATTATGTCATTTTCAATTGTCACAATATTATGGAGTAATAGAAACTTTAGAGCCTTACTTAGGCAGTATAAAAAATGACCAAACTTGTTATGAAATGATTGCTTTTAGTTTCCATGAATTAGGCCAGTACAAAAAATCAAAAAGTTATTTTGACCAAATGAGTGTATTAGGTATGGAGTGGGGTGAAAACCCTCAATTGCTGTATGTAGATAACTTACTACAAATTGGACAAAAGCAATACGAGAACAAAAAATTTATTGCTGCACTGCAAACCTTTTCTGAAATAATTACATTTGACCCTGTAAATAAAGAAGCATACTTTTTTAGAGGGCTGGTGCAACTACATTATGAAAAAAGAAAAGAAGCCTGTGAAGACTTTAATTTAGCTTTTAAAAATGGGCATTCCAAGGCAATACTACAAATGAAAAAAAATTGTAAAGAGTACTTTGATTAACAATTTAATAGTTAAAACTAAATTTTCTAACAAAAAAAATTATTTATAATTGTTATAATTTAAAAGATAATGCCTGGAAAAGACCAAAATACAGAGACAATTTCACTTCAAAATGCAGCTGCAAATACACTTTCAACTGGAAATTCAATAGCAAATCAAGTTCAAGAAGGCGCAGTCCAAGCTCAAGAATTAAAAGAAAGAACAGACAGTAAAATTACTAATACAAACGAAACTCTTTCTGGAGGAAGCGCTTCTGTAGCAGAGGCGTTAACTTTTAAATCATACACAGATGAAAATGTTCCTTTGAGAGCACAACAAAATGAAGATGGCGAATGGGTAGCTACAAAAGAAGTAGCTAAGGTTAACCTTAGACAAGGCACATTCAGTAAGAAGATTAAAGAAGGTGACGTTACAATGGAAAGAATTGTTATATCTGCTAAGGATCTTGGACCTACGGCACATTATAATGTTAATGGTGGTTGGGAATCTGATGAAGGAGGCCTATTAAGATCAGAAACTGTAGAAAATAGGTATCAATTAGGGCAGGATGGTGATGGGAACCTTGATGCTTCTTTAGATCAAATTGATATTTCAGATGGTCGAGGTTTGTTGTCAAAAATGGTGAAATTTAAATCTTGGTTGGGTGTCGATGATTCAACATTTTTAACTTTTATTAAAAAGGTAGAAGAATTTAATAGCTCAAGGGATATTATTTTAAAAAAGGAAGCTTATGAAAAAGTTATTAATCAGGGATATGCATGGCTAGTTGCATTTAATAATTTAAATAATAAAAAAGCAAATAAGAAAAGAGCCATTATACATGAAATAATTTCTGGAAGTATTTCAAATTTTGCAGAAGTTGAATTAACATATTTGGCTTTTGAAGATGCTTATAAAAGTTTTACTGCTGACCCATCAATAGATATATTGAATCCCTCTGATTTTAATGGAATAGATGTATTCAAGAAACTTAGAGAATTTATAAAACAAAAGAATATTTGGGAAAAGCAGCACAATTCTTCAGTAAAAAATAGAATGCATAGCGATGAAAAAGAAGCTATGGAAAAAATTAAAAATTTAGGCACTCTTGAAATTAAATCTTCAGGAGACTACAACATAATTCCAGGTGTCCTAAAAATTTCTGCACCAATTTTAAAGATAGAAAATTTAGGTAAGAAAATTACAATTAGTTCAGGGATTTCACTAGCAAAAGGAGTAAATTTCGAAGCGGCACCATTGAATGCATCTGGAGAATTTACTGTCGAAATAAATAATTTTAAAATTGCAACTACTACTTTAGAAAAAGGAGAAGTAACTGGTAGTTTCCTAAACCAAAATTTCAAAATAGAAGGGGTTGATTATTCAACTTCCGAAAAAGATAAAATATCTGCTTCTTCTGCCGCTTGGAATGGAAAAATTCTAACTAAAGATGGCTCAATTACATTTAATAATCCAAGTATTTCTAATGCAAAAGGTTTCACGTTTACAACAGCAGTGGGAACTTTAAATGAATTAAATTTTGGAAATTTTGTAAAATCAAGAGATATAGAAATTCACTTAATAAAAGAAGGAAAAAATCGATATAATATCACTGGAACATCTAATGTTGCAGCCGAAGCTAGTCTCCCTGGAGGGTTTGCAAAAGCAAATTTAGCAGGCCATTTTACGTTAAAAAGAGATGCTAACAAAGTTTATAATTATAAAATTGAAAATGGAGAATTATCTACGGCAATTTCTGGACAAACACTAAACTTACATGTTTTAAATTATGACAGTTCTGAAAATCCGAATTTAATAAGTGCTACAAGTGCTGAATTTATTTTAAATGTCTTTGGTGAAACAGGACTAAAGCCTTTAATTACTCAACCAAGAATAGATGAAAATGGATTTGATTTTAAATCAGCTGAAATTAATACCGCTAATTTATTAAAAACAGACTTAGGAGCATTTTCTCTTAAAGCAAATAAACTTACTTTACTTAACAAAGAAAGTGAAGGTTATGAGGCAGAAGTAGATGGTACAATCAGCTTAAATTTAGGTGAAAATTCTCCGATAGAACTTGCCGGAAAAGCAAAAGGAGCTGTCTCTTATAATTTTAAATCTCATGAAAAAAATGTAAAATTTGAAAGAGCCGAAATAGATATTCCAAATCCTTTTAGTCTTAATCTGCCCACTGATTTGGGCATTCCATGGCCAGTTGAAATGACAATGGGTATTCCAATTTTTCCAGGACTGAATGTTGAGATTGGATTTTATCTAGATGGAAATGTGCAAATTGCAAAAAACATTAAAATTATTATTGAAAATAATACAGATAATTTAAATGTTAAAATAAGTTCTAAAATTGTTGGTGAGTTATTAGCTGGAATACTTCTAGGGCTTCAACTAGGAAGTTCTTTTTTAGCTTCACTTAGTGTTAGACTTAAGGGTGGTGGAAAATTGGCAGTTGATACCGTGGTTGAATTTGCAAAAGAATTTAATTATAATAAAAACGTCAACAGTACAGATAAGCCAAATGCTCACAATTTTTTATATGATACAGAGCTTATTGCTAAGCTTGAAGCATCTTTAGAAATTGTAGGAAGACTACTGTACTTTTTCAAAAAGAAATACAATAAAACTATTGGAGAATATGAAATTGGAAGATATCATTTTTCAAATAACCCTGAAGCAGATCATACAGATATTAATCCTACAAAAAATAATTTTACCACCAAAGAAGATGTAGGTAGTAAAATGGATATCCCCGAAGGATACACTTTGGAACAGATTGAGACTATGGACCAGTCTACAAGATTTAAAAATGATGAAGTAAGTAACATCACTGCTGCCTATCAAGTTCAAGAGGGTGAAAATCTTGAAAATAGAGTTTCTCTTCTCTCTTCTTATGGCAAGTTTATGCAAAATCGAATTGATATTAATTCTCTTTCAGCAATTTTTAATCAGCACTCAAACATCGATAGTAGTAACAGATCTGAACTAAAAGAAATACTTAAAAGAATGGGCCCCAAAATTAATTCTAAATCAGATTTAATTGATAAATATGGTGAACTAATTAATGCTAATGAAAATAACAATAAAATTAGAGATATAGTAGATGCCCACAAAGAGAGAAAAATATTTTTCGAAGATGCAAATGAATTTAAAAGTAAATTTTTGCACAGCGGTTTTTGGGGTGATGAAAGTAGACAAAGTTCATCAACAAATTGGTTTAACAGAGGAGATTTGAGAGGGAAGTATAAAGTATTATCTACTAGTTTTGAAAACAAAAAGACTGCACTTAAAAAAGATTTAGTTACATTAGAAAACAACTATATCGAAGAAATACATAAATTTAAAACAAGTGGAAGTAATGAAGAGCTTGAAAATAAAATTAAAGCTTCCAAAAGTGCTTTGGCTAGTTAAGAAGTTTTCCCTTCTTTCATCATTTCATTTTTAATACCCTCCATCAAAAAAGCTTTGGTTACCAAACGCTCTCCACTTTGAGCAGCCTTGGTTACACAATACTTTAAAATATTTACTATTGAACCACCTGAAATTTCATAGTTTTGAGCGATTTCATCTAGTTTTATTTCATGATCTAAATCAATGTTATTTCCAAATGCTTTTTCCCAAAGCTGTAATCGATCTTTGGCCTCTGGCATTTTAAAATATACTATACTTTGAAACCTTCTTGTAAAAGCTTGATCTATATTGCCTTTTAGGTTAGAGGCTAATATTACAACACCGGGGTATTCCTCAGTTCTTTGAAGTAAATAAGATACTTCTTGGTTGGCATACCTATCTTGACTAGAACTAGTAGAGGTTCTTTTGCCAAAAAGCGCATCAGCTTCATCAAAAAATAGTATCCAATCTTTACTTTCTGCCATATCAAAAACTCTTGCCAAATTCTTTTCTGTCTCCCCCACCCACTTAGAGGTTACCATAGATACATCTATTCGGTAAACTTCTTTCCCTGTAGACTTTCCCAATAAACCAGCAGTTAATGTTTTTCCTGTGCCAGGAGGGCCATGAAACAATGCCCTGTAGCCAGGCTTAACCACATTTTTTAAATTCCATTTTTCAAGAATTGTATGGTTGTTGTTAACCCAAGATAGTATGTTGTCAACCTGTTCCTTGGCGTATTTATCTAGCACTAAATTGTTCCAATCTCCAGCTGTTTCCACCAGAGAAGCAGGAAATCTAGAGCTAAATTTGGGTTTTTTAGCAATCCCAAAAGTAAATAAGTCTAAGTAATCTTCTGAAATAACTAGTGCTCCACTTAGCATTGGCTCTGAACTTTTTACATCGTCAAGAAAAAGTATTTTATGTTTAAATAATATATGAGAGGCGTCTAATAAATGCATTAGTTCAATTTTTAAACCAATATCCTCACCCGCAATTAAAAAAGCAGCGGTTTCCCCGGTGGGAATAAACCCACCATGAGTAGTCCCCTTAAGGCCCCCAAACTCAGTAAAACCTCTATTAGTAGTTTCATTTTTTTTAAAAAAAATATCTAAAAGACGTGGTTTTATATGTGGCGCTAAAGTCAAAGCTATTATCAACCTTTCACTAAAACTAAATTTATAATGTTTTATTATTTCTGCATATATAGATCTGTCTCCATCTAAAACTGGAGGCAATATTTCAAAAATATCTTTATAGTTAGTTTCTTGCTTAAAATATAAGTTGAACCTAGTTTCAATTACCTTTTGTAACCATTTTAATTCTTTTTCTAATGTTTTACTATTTAGTTCTTTGTTGTCCATTCAACGAATATTATATAATCAATCCAATGAAATTTAATTAATGAAAACCCCCAAGGTAATTTTCTCAATAATACATCAATTGGTTTACTTTCTACTTTAAGCTTCCAATTTTTTTCATCAAAAGTTAAAGTGCCTTCTCTTTTTAAGAAACTATCCCTAAAAGTAGCCAAAGAAGTGTTTTTCATTTCTTTCCACTTGTTTTTAATAGATTTTAAAAATTGATCTGCTTCTTTTTTTTCTTTTTCAGTTAAAGTTATAAACATATCTAAAGGATCTGAAAGTGGTATCCCACAAATTAACTTATTTAATACCAAAATAAATTCTGGTGAAGTATCTCCCCCATCAATAATATATTGTAGTAAATGTACTGCCTTAAATTGATTGGGTTTGTTTATAAACTGTTTGTCTTTGATATAGCCTAATTTGGTAAATAAAGTAGCTACAAATGGCCAAATGAGCGCCAATCCTGCATTATAAATATATAGCTGCTCCCCTTTTTTTATTTCTGGTAATACTTGCTCTCTGGGAAACACTAAATTCCCTTCCTCTGTGGGTAGATTTCCTTTTTTATCTAAAGTTTTAAACCCTTCTAAAAAATAGTCATTAAACATCATTTTTTTAATTAATTCATTAACTATGTCTTCTGGAATTTGAGAAATATTTTCTAATGATTTTCTTTCTTTAATTATATTACTGTAAATATCTTCTTCTAAAAGAAAGTATTCGTTTTTTTCAAAATTAGAAAGTAAGTTTTTAACATTTGATAAAGCCGAAAATTCTTTGTCTTTAATGATTTTTTCATTGATTTCATCAAATGCAATAGTTAAAGAAACATTTCTCCACTTTGCATGTTGTTTTACCATGTAGAGTATAAAATTAGTAGTCCATTTTTTAGGGTCTAATTCCTTAAAAATATCTGAAACAAATAGTACTGACTGAGTTACTAATTTCGGCATTTCAAGCTTTTTTATAAAGAAATTTAGTTCTATTTTTATTACTAAATCTGCTTGCTCTTTTTCAAACTCATCAATTTTTTCATCTTTATTAAGATTGAGTAAAACATTATAAAGTGATGTATTTTGAAGCGTATTAAGTCTAAAAAAAGAAAGTAAAAGTGGCTCTAATTCCTTTTTAGTTTCAATTGATAAATAGTACAAGAAGCCTAAGATAGTAGTTCCTAATTCCTTTTTAGTTATTTCGTCTTGAATAGCTGCAAGGGCATTTATTTCTTGAATATATATATTCGCTTTTTTAGGATATTTTTCTTTTAATATGTCGAATAATTCATAAATAATTGGATTAATAATAGATACTTTATTTTCATTATCTATTTTTAAATTTTCTAGCTGTGTATCTACTTGAGAAACTATTTCTTTATTAATAGATTTTCCTAATTCTACTTTTGCTAATAATTCATCCGTAAGCTGTTTGGCAGTGTAAGTGCCACTTTCAATCCACAGTCTATAGATGAGCTTAGTTAGCTGCGAATTATATTGAATTTGAAAAGATTTTGAATCGCTAATTGAGCTTAAACTCCTTTTTATGCTAAGAATTATGTTCTGTAAAAAATTGTATTCTGAGAATTTTGAAAATCCCTTGAATGACCAAAAAATTAACTCTGGAATAGCTTCCTGAGTAGTTTGCTTTAATTCTTGTAAAGCAAATGTTTTTTGAGAAAACTGTTGGTCTAGTTCTCTAAGCTTTTTACCAATAATTTTATTATTTGATTTAGCTCTTTTGCTTGGTCTTTGTTCTGTATTATTTTTAATAGCTTCAAAATCAATATTTATATTAAAATTCTTATTGATTTCTTCAATTAAACCTTGAATTAGATTAATAAATCTCTTTAGCCCACTTGGGGATTCCCAACTGCTATAGGTAATAGCAAATTTTAAAAATCCCTTTATTATATTTTCTTGTTCTTTAGCAGAAAAATCTGAGTAGCTTAATAGTTCAAGGTTTAACAACTGAGAATATAAGTTTTGTGAGGTTTCTATTGAAATAATTTTGTTTAATTCCTTAACAGTAGTACTTAAGAGTTGTTGAGTTCCTAAAGGTTGGTTTAACTTATAGTTGAAATAGCCAGTGATTTTTGTTCTTGCTTTGTCCTTAGAAAAAAAGATAGAAAGTTCCTTGAATAAACTATTTCTATTTTCCTTATAAACAATAATAAATTGTAATTGAAATTCAAAAATAGTTTCAAAAGGAGACCACCATGGTAAATCATTATTATAAATAAGATATTTAAATATGGCCAGGTTTAAGTTTATAGAATTTTTAAAATAAGAAAGCTCTTGAAGAAGTTTTTCTTCTTTTTTTAAATCCTCTTTTTTTAAATCTAGGATGTCATTTAAGTCAAAAGCTGTAAAAACAAATTGTTCTCTGGTTAGGTTATATTTAATTGTTTGGTCAAGTTTTTCTTCTAAGTCTTCAAAATCAGGTTCTTTTTGAGTCTCATTAAAATTCTGTTTTAAATCGTCTTTAGATTCTTCTTTATTTCTGGATGTAGATTTCTCTTCATTTTTTAAAAGTTTATCTTCTGGAAAAGAAGAACTGAATGAAAAATAACGAGAAGGGAATTTGCTTTCTTTTAAGCTATTTATAAGAAGCTCTTTTTGTTTTTTATCCTCTAGAAGGTCACTTATAAATTCAAAATAGGTTACTTTATTTAGTGATAAAGCTCCCTCTAGAATCCCAGTTTTAAAATAAGCATGAAGTTCTTCTATTAGTTGATTATAAAAAGTCCAATCTACTTGAAATTCATCTAATTTTTCTTGTTTTTGTATTAGATCAGTGGCAGCTTTAAATCTTTTATATAAATCAATGGATGAGAAATATTCTGAGACAAATGAGAGTGAAGCGATTTTAATTACTGATTTTTCAAGATCAATTTTAGCATTGCTTAAAATAGTACCTAGAATTAAATCAAAATATTTGTCTATTGTTTGCTGGCTATCTTTATTAATTAAGTTGTAGAAAATGTTTTTTAGAGTAAGCTTCTTGTAAATTTTTTGTTCCAATAAGGAAGTACTTATGATGTTTAAGTCTTCTAAAAACAATTTGATTTGAACAGCATTTTTGACTGTTATAAAATCAGGCAATAAAAAATTAAATATGTTAGAACTGGCCTTATAAACTAATACCTCCAGCAATATATTGTTATTTTTTATAAGATTTAAAAACTTTTTATATTCTGGATAAAATTGCTTTTTAAATTGTGTAATTAACTCTTTTACTAACTGATTCTGTTTACCCTTATAATTCCCCAATTGCATTTCACCCCACCACGGAAGTTCATTATGAAAAATATAGTGTGATAAAATATTCTCAAAAAAAGCTGCATTAAATTGCTCCAGAATCTTTTTAGAATTCACTTCATTTTTATTACTTATGAGTTCAGAAGTTCTGTTTTCTTTAGTTTTAGATAAATCTAGAGCAGATAATATTTGGCTAGAATATTGATACTTTAAATTATTAGATTGTTTTTTAATTTTATAAGAAGCTCCTTTTTTTATTTTATTATCCAGAACCCAATCATTAAATAAATTTTTAGGAATCTTAAAATGAATTTCTTTGCGGAAGATTAAGCGTTGTAATGCATACCTATTAAATTCTTTTCTTAATTGTTTAATATTAGAAAACGTAATAAATTTTTCTTCTTTAGAAACTTCTAGAAAAGAAAATAATCGTTTTTTCTCAAATAAAAAATTAGGTGATAAAAAATGAATTACTTGCTCTAACTGAACTTCATTTAATAAATCTATTAGTTGCCAAGGAGCTCTCTTTTTTTTGTCAAACAAAAGTTGACGAGTTTCAAATGGTCTTTCTTTGGCGTAAAGCATAAAACTATTAAGAACAAATTGTTTAGATGGAGATGTTATTCCTGGTGGAAGCGAACCAGTTTTTATAAGTAATTCTGCCCAATAAATTTTGCTTTCAATATTTAAATATGTTTCACTAAAGTTTTCTGAGGAATATGGCTCTGATTTACTAAAAAAAATGGTACTCTTTTCTAAGAATGTTATACTAAATAGTGATTTTATGAATAGTTGAATAAATTGATCATCAGTATTAGATTTCATATGGTTTTCTAATAGAAAATTTTGAAATAAAAAAATCAATTCTTTTTTAGAGATAGTTATTCTTTCTTTCTCTTTTTCAAAATAAATAGAAAGTTTATTAATTAATTTATCATAAGATTTTATCTCCTTTAAAAAGTACTGCTCTCTTTGCTTAATGCTGGAAACAGACAATAGCTTTTCATAAGATTTCAACTTATTTAATAATTTTATATTTATACTAAATGCACTTTCTATAAAACGATTTACAATATTATCTATCTTATTAATGGAGGAGGGCTGGTGGAACAATAAATAGTGGTGAAGCTTTTTTCCCCATTCAATATTAGAATGTTTAAAATAAACTTTATTAGTTTTAAAAATTGTCTTTAATTGATTATAAATCAAAAGATAATTGACATCTATTTTATTATAAAATTGATCTATTTCTATTTTATTAAGCTGTTGAAAAAATCGATGAATTAAATTCTTATTACCAAAATTTTTAAGAAGAAAAGAATGTAATGAATTGGTATCTTTCTTTGATAAATCCCCAATTAGTGTTGTAAGATTATATTTATCTTTATCCTCTAATTTAAACCCTGAAATAAAGCCATTATTTAAAGCTCTTTGTATAATTTTAAGCGGTTTATTCGAAACTTTAATAGTTGATTTAGAATTCAATAAGGCATTTATTTTTATATCGAATTCCTTTTTAAAATAGGATATAATTTTGTCTTCCTCTTGTGTTGTAATACTAGCTATATCGGCAACTTCAATATGTGCTAAATCAATTTCTAAAGCATGAATTGATAAGTTAATATCCTTATCAATACCATCTATTTTTTTTATTATATATGGTTGAATTTTATTAACAAAAAGTTTTCTAAGTAAGGTTTCTAAATTTACTTTCTTTTGATTGGTAGAAATATTGATTTTAACTCTGTGTATAGAATTATTCTCATTTGTCATTATTCATCAGTAATAATAGAAAGTACTCTAACTTTTCTTCTTTTAAAACAAGGTCCTTTTTTGAACAATTAACAAAATCGAAATGGGCATTTTCTAATTTAACAAGGTCTTCATAATTAAGCCATTTAATATTCATAAAAACATTAGAAGGTGCTTCATCAATTATTGTATTGTTAATGTAAGATTTAAATGCTTTAGATTGAAACCTACTAGGCCATTGGGGTAATACAATTGTTGTAATATTAGAAAAGGGATCACTTATTTCATTATAAATATAATTGTACTTTGTTGTCTGTTCTATTAAAGCTGCAACTGATTTAGTTTTATTAAAAATTAGCAAATAATCTTCTAAGGTAGACTTTGCCTCCTCAGTTGTATCAAAAAATTTATTACTTGTTAAACTTCCATACTTACATTCAAAAATAACTTTGAACTGATTGTGTCCTATTTCTACAAATTGATATTGATCAATATTATTATAATTTTGTAAAAAATATTGCTCATTTTCTAGTTGTTGCTCTTTATTTAAATTTAAAGGAGAATAGAATATATTTTCATTGCTTTGTTTAATAGTAAATCCAAAAACCATTAGTTCGGGCATTGGCCTTAAAGAAATATGATCAAATAAATACAGGTTTTCTGACTCTTTATCAATATTTTCTATCTTTTCTGACAATTTACCTATTATGTCTTTTAAACTGTTTGTTTTATTTGATTTAACCTGACAAACTTCATTTTCTAATTCGTTTAAAAGCGTAATATGTTCTTTATTCAAAAAGTAATTTTTCTGGTCTAAACCATATTTAAATAATTGATTAATCCCTTCAGAAAAATTTATTTTTCTAAAAGTCAAGGACAGCTTATGTTTTCCCTTGGATTCATCTGCAGACATTATTTTTTTAACATTTTCCGATATTTTAGAATTAATCCCTCTTAATCCAAGAATAGTCATCAAATAGTTTTTAAAACCTACATGATTATTAAAGTTACCATCTATATCCTCTTTTATAATTGGTCCATAGTACTTATTATTCCCCAAATTAGGAAGGTTTTTTAGTAAATTAATTTTATGATTAATTAACTCTTGAGGTTTCAAAGAAGAGAGGTTATCAAATGTCGAAAAATCATACCCAAATCTTGCCAATAAATGGTCTAAAATTTTATTTCTTCTATTGTAAAAAATTTCTTTATTTTCTAATGTATTTTGTATAAAATCTACAAAAGAAGTTTTATTAATTTTTATCCATTTATTCCACTCTTTTTCAAGTTTTTTTTCATCTTTAATATTTTCATTTTTTAGTAAATAGCTTTCTAAAAAAGGTTTGAAAATCAAAAATGGTTTAGGTATGTCTTCTAACCATTGTACTGAACTTGTGGTAGAAATATCATCCAATGAAAATAACTTGGGGAGGTGATTAAGTTGCGCAAAAAAGTTAGCTAAGACTTGATCAAAAAAAGTTAAAAAACTTTTGAACTGTTTAGAATAAGCTCTTTTTTCTTCGCTCCAACCTATAGGAGCTCCTAACTCTCCTACCCCATAAATCGATGGAAAATCATATTGTATGGATTTATACGATTTTAAGTCTATTGAATTTCCTTTTTTAATTTCTAAAGTGTTTTTCTTATGAGCAACTTTTGTTTTAGAAAGTAAGAAGCTATCAGATAGATAGTCGTCTTTAAAAGAATAGATTTCATTATTTTTATAATAAACTTTAATCTTAGTTTTACTTAGATCTAGTCTAGCAACACAGTCTGCTTTAACTTTATAAACCCAACTATAATCATTTCCGTTTTCATCTACTAAATTTATTTTTTTTATATCTTGAACATACTCCACATTCATGATTTGATTTATTAAATCAGAAATATAAAGCTGCTTTTTAATGTTATTTTTTTGAATTGAATGATTTAATAAAAATCCATTCTTGAGTATGGGGCCGCTAAAAATACTTTCTGAAGAAACCCCTTTTTCTAAAAGATTATCAATTGATTGAAAATTTGGAGTAGGAGAAAAATAATAGTCTAGTGCTCCAATTAGATTCTTAAAAATCTTTTTAGAAGTTATTTTATTAGATATCTCTATTACTAAGTCAACACTTACTAAATCATGATTAAAAAAATTAATATCCTCAAAATCAATTCCTAAGAATCTTTTTGAGGATATGATGTGAGAAAGGGCCTTTCTAAGTTTTTCTTTTGCAACTTTACTTAAATCAGTTGTCATTGTCTCTACCCAAATGCTATATAGAGAGCTATATTCTTTATGGTTTTTTGAAAGAATAATATCAACGTTTCTAACCTGATCTACATCCAAAATGATTTTCTTAAGGTCTAAAATTGAAAAAGCACCAGAGCTTAATATTTCATGTGCCTCAAATAAAGAATCATTTTGAACATTACTAGATTTAAAAATATTTTCAATACCAGTGTCTGACCTATATCCTAACTCTGTAATAACATAACATAGAATTTCAAGAGTAGTTATTCCTGGATCATGGATATTGTAATCTGACCAAATATTTCCAGAAAGGTTTTGAAGTAGTTCTAAACTGATCTCTTTTAGAGCCTCAACACTTTTAAAATTTTCAGTGTTTGCGTCCTCTAACTTTATACCAGTTTGATTTTCCAATTATATGAAATTTAGTTTTATGAAATAAATAATAATTACAATTTGGCAACTAACTTTTACTTTTTTTAGCTTGTAAATGAATTTTTTCTATCAATTTATACACTTTCATAAAAGGTAAATGCCCTAAAGCTTCAATAATTATATTGGCTTCTTTTTCAGTTAAGTCAAGTGTTATTTTTTCCTCAATTGGTTTTTTATTTTGCACTATTTAAACAATTTAGAAATATTATACTTAATCATAACACCATCTCCATAGTTTTTTTTAGTCCTAATTTGAAGTTGATAATTAAAATATGAACCGCTCCATCTAACGTCAATATTATTTCTTGAAGTTCCGTATCGTGCATTGGTCTTTCTTATTCCAGGTTTTGATTTGCCATAGGTAGCAAGAGCTATTGCGTGTAAGAGTGCATGAGCTCCTTTTTTACCAGTGGATGCAACAATTTCAAAAATATTATACTCATCTAAATTTGTAAGTACGTCATGCCATTTACCATCTGCGGGAACTTCTCCAAATGAATAAAGCCCCAATCTTCCATGTGAAGAAATAATCCCATTAACATCTAATTTTGAATTTGGGGACGTATTTCCTATACCAACATTCCCCCCTTTTTCAATAAATAATCTACTTCCTCCATTTGGCTCTCCAATATTTAATCCTTCATTACCATCTTCTGAAACCTGGTTTATATACCAATTGGGGACTAAGTCACTAATATTATCATAAAAAGACATTAAATCTTTATTAACACCATCAGAAATAATTTTAAATCCTTCTCCTTTTTCTCTTGATATTCCGTCATCTAACTTATTAATTGTTGAGTCAATAAAATCATGAAAATTATCTTCTTTTGGGATACTCCCCTTAAGAAAAAAGTTCTTTATTGATTTTCTTTTTTTTGAAGACATACTAAATTATACTGAAATATAAAAAGTAAAATTAGAACTTACGGATTTATTATCTTCTTTTGCTTTCATTATTTTATAACTTTTTTCAATTTTCAAATTTTTATCTTGAAAAGTTTCTTCCTCACTTGAGTGATCGACTACATAATCAGTATCAATCATCATTTCATTAATACCAAAGTTATCAATTTCGTTATTTTCTTCATAAGGTAATATAATATGCTGATTATCAGAAGTTAAAATAGATATTAAACTTGTTGGTTTTATTTCAACTGAATTTGATTTTGATTGTTTTTGGTTGATAATTACACCATCAACAATGTGAAACAGAGAGAAATTTACTACGTGATCAACATATTCTTGTTTGTCAATAAAATTTAATATTAAAGCACTGCTTATAGATTGTCCTAATTCTACCTGACTATTTAAATTAAACATCCATGGACTAATAAAAGATTTAATTCCATCATTTAATTTCTTGACATAAAAATTTTTGTCAAAGCCCTCATTGAGTTTTAAACTAAATTTTACTTGTACATTTTCATAAACTGGGTTAGTTACTTTAAATTTCACCCCAACAGGGATTATACTATTTAAAAAGTTTTCCATCCTACTAAGTTCTATGATTGAAAAAAATCTTGGAATTCCAATAAAATTTTTATCGTCCATTATTTTTGGGACAACTACTATTAAAACATTTCCAGGAGATAAATTAAATTCAGAATCTATATTAGATAAACATTTAGCTCTATTTATTTGAGGGAAATTTTCTAATAAAATCTTTTCGTAATCTTTTCCGCTTATCGCTCTATTTTTATGCCTTAAACGCTCTGCTGTTCTAAGGAAGTATCCTTTAGACGCTTCTTTAATAAGACCACCATAGCCACAATATTTTTGATTAATAACATCTACACCTTTTATATCTTTTACAAAAGAAGTAATTGTATTTGCTTCTAAATTAGCATAACTTACATCAGCTGGATTATTACAAGTAGCAGAGGTGACGTGAAGAAGAATATCTTGCAAATAATTTAGAAAAGAACTCTTATTTAAACTTTCTAGTTTAATTAGTATTGAGTCATTAGAAAATAACCCACTAATATCATGATTTGCATTTTCTAAATTAAATTCAATTATTCCTGAACTTTTTAACCCATTGGTATTGTCTTTAATAATTTGATTATCATTCATTATAACCCATCTTGAGCCATTATAAAAAGACCAACACAACATTAAGTCATTGCTTGACTTGTTTGCAAAACCTTCATTAATTTGAAATAAAATGGAAATTTGCTTGTTATTGTCAATATCGCTAATGCCAATGATTAATGATGACCCATCTTTGTATTTTGGGAAAATAAAATTTAACTCATTAATCCTTTGGTTCCCATTGGGATGAATATGGTAAAAATCAAAGTCATTACTGTTTTTTAAACTATAAGTCATATGCATTTTAATATCTGCGGATATTGCCTTTAACATAGGAGTATAGGGTTCGTTTGGAGGAGAGGAGTCAGCTTTTTTCTTGATTGACATCATAGTAGATTCCCTTAATATATCAGGATACTGTTTATGGCCAAACCCATCCATAGGATAACAAAGTTCAAACTTTAAAAAGCCATCTTTAGATTTATTGCTGTAAAAAGTTTCATTTTTATTGCTAAGAGCTGGTAAATGCAAATCCAAATCTCTAATATTAATTTCATTAATTCTTCTAACATTAGATACTGCCCCAGTATCATCTGGAACATCTTGAAATAAATTAATTACTTGTTTATTCTCTTGAGGATACCATCTCTTATTTCTTAAGTAACTAACCTTAGCTTGAAAAGCTTCATTATTGATGTCCCCAGGATATTGATCATAATACGTTGAAAATCCTCCTTCAAATAACGGAAGGCCATACCATTCTAAATTTATTTTTAAATCATTTATTGGATATAAAAATAAGGTTGGGTGACCAATAATAAATGAAGAACCAATTATTGGTTGAGATCCAAATGGCTCAAAAGGAGCAGAAGAATCAATTTTTGCAAAATCATTACTAAGAGTTAAGTTACCAACTTCTAAAATTTCAACTTCAATATTTATATTATTAATCTCTAAAAATTTCAATGCATGATAATCATTCAAATGTTCATTATTTAAAATAAATTTAAACATTGGAAAGGAATTATGTCCTTTAAAAGCAAAATTATCTTCTTCTAAAGGGGAAATAGGTGGATCAATATTATCTATTAAAGCAATAATTTTAAATGTAGACTTCTCTAATTTTCCTTTGTTAAGCTTGAAGATAGTTTCCACTTTTTCTGTGGAGAGATTATACCAGTCTTTATCGCTGGAATAAGACAATTTAAATAAATCTAAAAAAGTATTTTCATCAATTTCTTTTTCAAAATTGGTGCTTTTAATAAAATTAAAAATTGATGTTTTTGTACAGCTAAATTCGAATATAATTTTACGAACTCCTTCATCAAGTAAAAGAAACTCTGATCCGAAAGAAAACCCTAAGGTTTGATCTTCATCTGTAAAGTCAACAAGTTTTTTTTCACTGTCAAAAAGATTTAAAAAATATTGCTCAGTGTTTTTATCATTGACAAACTCAAAACCAATGATTTCACTTAGTTTTGCTTTATTAATTAAAATTGTTTTATCCACTTTATAGATAATATTTTTTCCATCTTCATTAGTCCCAGCTAAAAGATTTTTTCCTTTTTTAATCTCAATTTGCTTTTTACTACTTGTTGTAAAATTCACATGAACCTTGTCTGGGATTTTTGTTTGCAAAGGAATTTGAAGAATGTTTTTTAAATAGTGGTTATAATGTCGAAAGGTAATTCCATTTAGATTCTTCCTAGCTTCATTATAAATATTATGAAACGCAATTAATAAAGAAATATGAGGAGACACATTTTTACTTTTCACTAAAGTATAGTCATAAAATTCTTTTGCTGACTCTTTTATTAAGTCAATTATTATGTTGACTTTTTTAAAAAACCCATAAGTTTCTTTGGCAATATCTATTAATTTTAAATCTGTATTAGTTAATGAATTTGAAACTTTCCAATAACTACTGAATTGATTTATTTCTATAGTTTTTTTATTAGGTTCAATGTGTTTAATTATTGAAAATATTTTATTAAATATTGGGCTTAATTCAATGGAAATTAATTTCTCTATTTCAGATTTAAATCCTTTAAAATCTTGTAGATTATTTAAACTTATTTCTAAATTTTTAAAATGATTTAATAAATCTTTTGAGTTTAAAAAAATATTTTCTTTAATTATATTTTCAGTCTCTTTTTGTTTTAATAAATAAGGATCGTATTTAGGTTGAATTAAAGAAGTATTGTAAAATGCTATTTTTAATAAGCTAAGTGTAGGATTATTATTAAAAAAAGAAGTCCAATCGCCTTCTAAAGTATTATTTTCACTAAAATATGCTATCTGACTAGCATATTTAGGCAGAAATTCAACAAAACTTTTGAAGTCAAACTCATCAATTAAAAAAAAATCTTTATTTAAAGCTGCTATAGCTCGCTCACTTTGGCTTAGGCCCAAATTTTTATTATATGTCTTATCAGCGTCTAAAAAAAACATAAATTATAGATCTGTACCTTCATTCAAGTAGTATGGGAAAACCATATTAGTTCTACTATTTGTACTTTTAATTTCATAAAAAATATGAATAAATACTATCCCACTTTCTATTTCCTGCTCAAATTTTATTTTTTCTAAATTTATTCTAGGCTCAAATTTTAAAATAGCTGTTTTTATAACATGAGTTATCATTGTTTCTAGAGATAGATTTAACTTTTCAAAGGCAATAAAAGATAAATCACAACCAAAATCTGGATGAAAATGTCGTTCTCCTGGAATTGTTCCTAATAAAATTTCCAAACTAGAAACAATATCTTTATTGCCAGTTGTAGTTTCTAAAACATTTAAAGTTTTATTAAATTTTACTGGGAAACTCCATCCTTTACCTAAAAAATCAATATTATCTTTCATTTTATCCTCCAATTTGAACTGTGGGACAACCAGCTACAATTGAACCTCCATGAGCTGTGCTATCTCCCATTCTTGCTGCCGGCTGACCATTAATTGTTACTGTCATAGAGCCCATAACTATTGAGTCTGGCGGCCCTACGCAAACACAACTACAGCCTACAGTGGCAGCTGGCATACCCCCAATTAATACGGTAGGGGGTCCACTTGGTAAAATAGGCCCTCCAACATGTGGGATTGGAGGTACTCCTGGTGTCTGCATAGGACACTGGTGCATATCGGATACTCTTGCTGCTGCTGGCATACTTAATTTATTTGAACCATTGAACCTTTAACAACTGCTATGGCAGAAGTAGTTAACTCTGCACCAGCCTGACCATCTGCTGAAAACTTTGCATTGGCAGTATTTTCAATATTCATCCCTTCCATCTTCAAATCCATTTGAGAGGTAATATTAATTCCTTTTGAAGACTCAATATTTATATCTCCTTGAGAAGATATTGTAATCCCTGATTTATCCATTGTAATAGAATTCTGATTCTGATCTTCTAAAATAATTGATTTTGTTTCATCATCAATAAAAATTGAATTCCCCTCAGGAGTTTCAATATTAACTGACTTATCTTCATCATTAATAATAATTTTAACTTTTTCTTTAGTAATTATTCCTTTTTCAAAGTTGTCTGCATCGGGTAAAATTGGAGGAATATTTGTTTTACTAAAGAGTGAACCTAAAATTACTGGATTTCTAGGATCAGAATTTAAAAAGCCTACAATTACTTCATCATCTATCTCAGGCCAAAATATTTTTCCTCTGTTATTTCCTGCATCTTCAAATACCATTCTTGCCCAAATTTGAACATCTTCACCAGCTACCGGGAGAGCAATTTGAATACGATATTTTTCATCTCCATCAATTTTTAATACTTTTCCAATTTGTAATCCATTTACAGATGGAGTGAGATTCCCAATATATTTAGAATTTAAATCATTTCTAGTAGAGTACCAGTTATTATTTAGTCCAAATTGGATATCTGTGAACCAACCAGTGTTGTTAACAACCTGCTTAATTGCAGATACCATAACATTGCCACTAAACTTTTCTCCAACTCCTTTAATTTCTATTACATCTCCTATTTTAATGTCTGAATTACCTGCTATTTTAATTCTTCCAATTACTTTACTTAAGCTAGCAATGGTTGCTTTAGAATTTCCCCAACTTTCTAATTCATCAGCAGAAACTTCCCCACCATGTGATAGCTGACCATCAATCCCCAATACACTTTGCATATCTGTGGTATTAATTCCTGTATTCTCTAACTGTGTAAATGAAGATAAATTTCCAACAGCACTAATTACCTCCTGACTATCCGAATCCCAAGAAAAGCCTTCTAGTTTATTAAATTGATTCTCTGCATCTGCCTCAGACTCAAATTCAAAGATATCTTGTCCATAATTGAAAGTTGCAACTGGAGACCCTTCAAGCTTAGGATCGTCTACAATTACATTATCACCATCAAAAAGTACGACTTTAGCATTAGCTTCGCATCTTAACATAAAATAATCCCAATTAGTAATGTCTAATTGTAAAGAAGTCTCTGATTCTAAAAAACTTCCTGAGCAAGATAGACTTCCTCCTACATTGCTGTCACCAAATACACTAGTTAAAATGGCTTTGTCATCTTGACTTTCAAAGTAATTTGTTTTTCTACCTCCAACCATTTTAAGAGCAGCGTGTTTACATTCAATATACAATGCAGATGAGTTTCCACTTCTTGATTTTATTCTATGTCGAATAATAATACCAGAAAAAACTTCATTGTTTGTTCCGTCATAACCTAGTTCAATAGAGATTTTCTCACCAGGATTAAAAATATTTTCTGAACTTAATGCAAAATCTTGTTTACTAGGGTCCCCGTCCATAATCATAATACTGGCGTGAGGTATTTTATTAATTTCAGAATAAGTTAAAATAGAAAGTATAGGTCCTTGCGAAGCATAAGTAGTGCTACCTACCTTAATATTATATGAGACATAATTATTAACTGAAGCCAAGTTAGAAATTTTATTTAATTAAAGGAGGAACAATTATTTTTTGCCCAGCTTTTATAAATCTAGGGGAATGAAGGTTATTGTACTTAGCTAGAGCTAAATATAAATTTGTTCTTCCATAAATTTTGTTAGAAATTATAGGAAGTGTCTCCCCTTCTTTAATAGTATAATAATGAGTCATGTCAGGAGAAGATCTACCTGCTGCAGCATTAGCTAGCTCAATTGAAATAGTTGAAATAAACTTTAATTTAATTTCTACAACTTCAAGCTTTAAATTTTCATCTTTACTAATAATATCTTCTTCAAAAGAAGAGCACATTCCATTAAAAATAAAGTCCCCACTTACTATTTGAACATAGGGTGTCGAATGTTCTGTCCCATCATATTCTTTAATAACCTCAAAAAGTTTATCTCTTTTATATTGTGCTGTCAAATTTTCAGGAATATCAGGAAATAATTGATTGTCAAGAATAGATTTAAAGGAATTATCATCATAGTAAGTAGGCATGGTATCCCTAATGACCAGTTCAATGTCAAGAGTGTCTGGTTCAGTAGCTCCATAACTAACATCTGCAGTGCCTCCAACAGGTTTAGCATTGTTAATTTTATCAGACTTATTTAATTTAATATACTTTGGGATGGTATCGCTTTCCCATTCTTCATTAGCAGATTTAGTACAGTCTTTATCTGTGAATTTCGAAAATTTAATTTTAAAATCTGACATTAATTATTCCTTTTATTTAACGCTGGTTAATAAGTCTTTTATTTTCATTTAAAATGTCAATACAATCATTAATTATTTTGTCTCTGTTAAGATTTATTTCTTCTTTAATAAGCATTCGAAAATAACTTTCACTTTTACTATTGAAACCAGAATCTTTATTTATGATTGTAGAAGTACTTTCAGAGATTGAAGTATTAATTACAAGTTCTTTAATTTCACATGGCATATCTAAAAATTAAGTTAAATAAAAACTTAGACAAGTTACTTTTAAAAATTTAAGATTGAAAATTATAACTTAATAAATTAAGCTAAAGTTAATAAGTTTATTTTGGTGGTTTTTTTTGGGATGTTTTTCTATTTACCCTTGAAGATTTAGGCTTTGGAGGACTTATTTTTAATGGTTTTTTTTGTAGCATTCCATCCATTTGTCTTGCTAAACGTAGTGCATTTTTAGCAAGTGCGTATTCGTCGTTTTTAATTTTAACTGGTGGTTTTATTTTTGTTTTATTTTCAGATTTTAATTTAACTGGCTCTGATTTACGCTCTCTCTTTTCATATCTTATTAAAGGTGGCCCAATATCTTCAATTTCTGAAAACTTAAAAGAGTCAAACTTAAAACTTATTTCATCGATAATAAGTTCACTATTTTTTGCTATTATTCCCGTTGTATCGTATTTGTACGGGAAAGCATTTTCAAAAGTCCAAATTAAAAAAGGTTCGTGCTTATGATTTAAAAGTTTCACTTTAATGTCTAAAGGAAGCTTTTTTTGAAAGTCAATTTGAACTTTTAACCATTTAAAAAGATAAGAGTTTGTGGTGGTTTTACCTTTTTTTAATTTCAAATCTCCAAATTCATAGCCATCTGGAAGTGTTTCTTTATGGCCTTTAATTAAAGATTCAGAACTTTTTGTCTTTAACTGTAGTTCTCCAATACTTATTTCAGAAAAAGAGTGTTCTTTTATCGTTTGGCCATTGCCAAAATCAACTGAAAAATGACTACCAACTAATGGTAATGAGGAAGTTGATAGTTTAGTAGACATAAAAACAAATTAAGTCATTAAAAGACTTAATTACAAGTGTTTTTATAACTATTCTATGGTCAAACCTTCGTGTGCAATTTCAATGGTTTCTATCGCAACTGAGTTGTCATCAGACTTTAAATCTGGACTATCAATTTTTTTAGGCCATGCATTTAATAATTTCCATGTCATAACTGGTGAATGAGATTCATCTAGTAGACTTATTATTACATCTTTTCTTGAGGGTGTATTCATAGAAACTTCATTAAACCAAGCATAGTATTCTTGGTCTCCAGCAAAAATTCCTTTCTTAACCGAAACGTCACTAGTTTTCTTGAGTCCTGACATTTTTTGAGTTGAAAAAGTTTGATCGTCACCAGCTCTATATTCTATAACTTCGACTTCCATGTCTAATCCAGTAACTTCGTTACAATTTATGATTGTTCCTCCGAAATCTACAGAGAAATGAAATCCGGGTAGTGGGTAATTAGCATCTGCCATATATCATGTTTTAAATAGTTATTTTTAATTATTTTAAGACTCTTGTAGCTTGTGAGAGAATTTAAGTACAATAAACTCTGCAGGTCTGACAGCAGCCATACCAATCTCAACATTCATTCTTCCTTCCAATATATCAACTTGAGACATTGTAGTACCTAATCCAATATTTACAAAAAATGCTGCATCTGGAGTAGCTCCAGCTAAAGCTCCTTGTTTCCATAAATTAGTTAAATAGTTTTCAATCATGCCTTTTACTCTAGTCCAAGTATTGACATCATTTGGCTCAAAAACTGCCCAATTAGTACTTAATTTAAGAGATTTTTCTACCATATTAAAAAATCTTCTAACAGAAATATATCTCCATTCATTGTCATTTCCTGCTAAAGTTCTTGCTCCCCATACTAATGTTCCCTTCCCTGTAAAAGGTCTTATTGCGTTAATCGACTTACCTGCAGTTACGTCTACGTTTAAATCTTCTTGCTGCCTATTGTCAAGTCTTAAACAAGGTGATGAGGTAGAAGATAAACTTACGTTGGCTGGTGCCTTCCATACTCCTCTATTAGAATCTACCTGAGAATAAACTCCTGCTACAGCTCCAGAAGGAGGTACTAAACTAGCTGATTTCTGAATTTCATTAACAATATTTTTATAAAAATCATTGTTGTCATAAACGATTTTGTCAAGATTTTCTTTAATGGCAGATGAATCTTTTTTCATTGAACTTAATATAGTCATTAATGAATCAAAATGATTTTTTAACGCGCTAACAGATTTCTTTACTTTCTGGTCATCATCTAGGGCTTCATACAATGAACTATCAATACTATTAGCTAAATCATATTCTTGATAATCTGATTCTGCATTAATGATTCCAGTAGCTAAGCTAGCATCAACTGAAGCTACTGCTTTTAATAATGTTGATAGAGTAGAACTAGCATTAGTCTTTACATTTAGTTCATTCGTAATTAAGTTATTTTTTAATCCAGAACCTTTAAATTCTAAAATTTTATCTATGGCTCCCTTAATAAAATTAATATATGTAGTTGCTTCGTCTAAAGTTCCTATTTTATCCGCAGGAATTTTATAAAACGATTCACTAAAGTCTCCATCTCCTCCATTAGGATTAGCAGCAAAATCAGAAACAGATTTAACATCTTCAATAGCAGCTTTTAAATTGATAATAGGGGATGGATCAGACACAATGTCTTCTAAATTGACCTCTTCTCCTTCTGGGTTTAAAATTGTAACATCTTCAAATCCAAAATTTGCAGAGAAAGTTGACATAATCCAAGGATAGTAAGCAGCGCCATATTTTAAGAAGTTAATTCCAATTCCATTTCTAAAGTCTAAAATAACATCTTTATCTGCTCTGTCAATGTTGCCATTAAAAACATCTAAAACTGCAACTCTATCTTGTAAGCTATTACATTGGGCCAACATTGCTTGTTGGAAAGAATAAGCCTGATCTTGTTTCTCAAGTAACATAGCATCTGGAGATAGCAAAATTGTTGGGTGATCTTCTTTTTCTACAGCAGATAATCCTGTAGCTAACGCATCAGCTGTTACTTCGTCTCCAAATAAACCTACAGAAGCTATATAACACTCTCCGCCTCCATTATCAAAATATAATTTAACACTATCATATAAATAATAAGTGTATTGAGAATCTATTTTTCCAACGCTATTGTCAGCATTTAAATTTACTGTAATATCACCTAATCCAGATGATCCGCCAAACATTTGATGATAATCCAACATAGAAGAAATATGAGTTGGAATATTATTTAAGCTTTTCCCATTACGTGAAGCTTTTTCTGTATATCCAATAAATGCAGGTATTGCCGTTGCAACCGCTGCCACAGATGGTGGTAGCGTGGATATTTCTTCTACATATACACCTGGAGTTTTATAATCTGCCATAATTAGTTTTTTGGTATTTTTAAAGCACTAACTTAATGTTCTTTTAAAGATTTACATAAGTGCTCAAAAAATACTTGTTAACACTTTTTTGTTCATCAAGCCGCTTAATTTTGAAGTTTTTTAACTCTGGAAAAGGTAGATTAAGGAGTTTTTCCCCCATTTTTTCTAATGATAAAATATTAGAATATCTTTCTTTAACAGCAATTGGCTTAATAGAACAAAAAACAAATTGATTAGTGTCGTTTTCATTTTTTTCAAAGTTAAATTCCATTTCTAAATTGTTATCAATAATATTACAGTTTTCTAAACCTTTTAACTTTCTAGAGATTAAGATGTATTCAAAATAAATTGCTCTATTATGAAAATTATAATTAAAAATGTTTTGAGCATTTTGCTGTATACTAATAGAAACATAACCATCAAAAAGATTATCGAAATTAGACCAAATAAAAGTTTTTTCTATTTTGTTGTCATATTGAAAAGTATAAATGCCAGGTTCAAAATCTTCATAATTATCAATTTCTTCAATTGGTATATTTTTAACCTCACTTGAAGATTCGTATTTTAAATCAACTAAAGCTGGCTTTAAATCTAAGATATTAGGAAATGCTCCCCCAACAAAAGGATAAATTTTTAGTTCTTTATTAGAATTAGGAGAATCGTTACTATTTATATTTATAAAAAACTTTTGATCTTTGGAAGTGTAGAACTGAACATCTGTTTTATTTTGAAACATCTCATCAGAAAACTTAATTCCAAATACTAATGAATATTTTTCTTGAATTGTAATTTTGGGAACCCAAATCGAGTCTTGATACTGCCCTTCTTGTAGAATTAATAAGTTGGAACCCTCTTGTTTTAATAATAACCTGTAGTTTTTAAGAAACACTAAAGTTTTAGGTGAAGGGAAAAATTCTAAGTTAGGAATGATTTTACTTATATAATAGTTATGAGTTAACTTTAAGGTTGAAATTACAAGGTGTTTTTGATTTAAACTTAATAGCGTCTTATTCAAATCTTGAATTTTATTTTGTGTCTGTTGTGGAATCTCCAAAATTAGTAATCCTCGCTGAAGAATATTCAATAGATGATTCTTCAATGCCAACCATTCTCATTTTATACAATACACAAGGGGCGTACTTTGCTCCTAATGCCGATAAAATATTACTTTGTTCATGAAAACTTACATTATTAATCTCTACTAATATTTTATCTATTTTCGAATCTAAACCTGAGGTATTATTTGGAGTAAATACTTTTTTAGATTGAAAAAACCCAATTATAGCTGATAAAAATTTTAAAGATTCTTCATATAATTTTTCATTGAAAAGTGAGTAAAAAAGAACATGCATATTTAAAAATATTGGATGATTATTCCCACTAATAGGAACGCCAAATCCATTTGGAGTAGCGGTTTTTTCTTCTTCAAGATTAACTAATGAAACTACTATTCTGTTTTCATCTTTAATGGATAAACTTCCATCAAGACTTACCAGATTGGAAGCAACTACTCTATTTTCATTCAAATTAAATTTTAAGTTTAAAGCGTCATTTAATTCATTTACAATTGAAAATATAGCAGAATCTATCATTAATTAGAAATTAATTTCAGTGCCCAAATAGTTATTCTAGAAATGTAAACCCCAATAAAGGATACTAATGATAAAAAATAAATAAATTCAATTTTTGAAAAATTTAAAGCATCAATTAAATCTCTTGTGAAAGAAATTGAAAAAGATTTAACTAATTCATAAACGGTATATCCAACAACAAATCCAATTAAAATACTAAGAAAAAACCACAATACTTCAAGAGCTATTTTTTTCCTTTTTTCTTTTTTTACCCCTCCGCTGACAGCTTCATAAACATTTTTTTGAGATTTAATAGTAGCTTTAAAAGCCTTTCTGTAAAGGTCTCTTTCTGTTCTTCTTTCTAATGATTTAAAAAATCTATCTACTCTCAATTGATACTAATAAAAGTTAAGTAAAATTACATATAAAATAAAGCTGCCAAATAGCGCTCATACTTAATTATGAACATATAAAATTTAAGAAAACTTCTTTAAAATCAGTGATTTAAATGATGTCCTATTGTAAGAGCAAATGTATGAGAGCCATGAGAGCCACCCATTAAATCAAAAATATAGGCTGGTGATATATCTACATTTTTATTAACTTTAAAGATATACTCAACTCCAAATCTTTTTACTAATAAGTTTTCATTTTGTTCAAATTCGTAGCCTAAGCCTGCAAAAACCCCAATATTGCCAAATTCATAGCCAAGTACGGCTGAAGTTAAAAATGCATTTTTTCTAACCTTACTAAGCCCATTTTCATCTTTTAAAATATAACTCATGAATTCTATCTCATTGGCCCATTTAATTGAAAAGTGTTTAGAAATAAAATATTGGATTTCTATGCCATCTGTTGGAATTAATTTTGAAGGATGGTTTTCCGTTTCATGATAGTTGTTTTCTGTAATATAAGTTTGGTTAACTGAAAGAGCTATTCTAAATTTCCCTTCACTTTCATGTTCTTCCTCATGATTATTATTTTGTTCTATTTGAGAAAACAAGAAAAGAGGCGAAAATAATAAGATTGTAAAAAAAGATTTCATTCCGAAATTTAATTAAAAAATCTTAACTTATTCTAAGAAAATTGGTAACTGATTTTATAAAAAGTTGATTCTCTTGGAAAACTCCTCTTTATATGATTTACCTATGTGAATTTCTTTGTCTTTGATTATAATATAGTTATCGGCAATAGATTTTACTTTATCTAGCCTTATAATAAATGATCTTTGAACTCTAATAAAATCTTGAGATGGTAATTTTGATTCAATCTCTTTCATCGTAGAAAGCACAGTATGTTTTTCATTTTCTGTATAAACTCTAATATAGTTCCCTAAAGCCTCAACCCACAAAACTTGATTTAAATCTAACTGTACTAATTTAGAATCTGTTTTTATAAAAACATGTCCAGGTTCA
>MDSV01197734.1_pt1 | contig 31674 bp, 32 predicted proteins | sample 810851 | NCBI WGS metagenome assembly MDSV01 (sample SAMN05326640, study PRJNA326480) | marine metagenome | isolation source: seawater | place: Atlantic Ocean: North East | collected 2012 | reverse complement strand
GAGCATAAAGCAGTACTCGATACTATGAGATTTCTTGAATCTGAAGGATTTGAGGTGACATATTTAGATCCAAAAGAAAACGGTTTGCTAGATATTGAGGAATTAAAAAAAGCCATAAAGCCAACCACTACTGTAATATCTATTATGCATGTAAATAATGAAATCGGAGTTATTCAAGACCTTGAATTGATTGGTAAAATTTGTAGAGAAAATAAAATTGTGTTTCATGTAGATGCAGCACAAAGCCCTGGAAAAGTAGACATAGATGTGAATAAATTTAATATTGATTTATGTGCTCTATCAGCTCATAAAGCTTATGGACCTAAAGGTATAGGAGCATTATATGTTAGAAGAAAACCAAGAGTAAGAATTCAACCTCAGATGCATGGAGGCGGCCATGAGAGAGGCTTTAGATCTGGAACTTTGCCTACACATCAGATAGTTGGAATGGGTGAAGCTTTTAAATATGCAAAACTCGAAATGAAAGAAGACAATAAAAAAATAAAAAAATTAAGAGATATGCTATGGAATGGCTTGAAGGATATGGAAGAAATATATCTTAATGGCGATTTAGATCAACGCATTCCAGGTAATCTAAATATCAGCTTTAATTTTGTAGAAGGTGAAAGTCTTATAATGGCTATAAAAGATGTTGCTGTATCATCTGGCTCAGCATGTACATCAGCAAGCTTAGAGCCTAGTTATGTATTGAGGGCACTAGGCAGGGAAGATGAGTTAGCACATAGCTCAATTAGAATGACTATTGGGAAATATACTACAGAAGATGAAATTAAGCATACAATTGAGTTACTAAAAAATGCTGTAAATAAGTTAAGGTCACTATCGCCTTTATGGGATATGTATAAAGATGGCATAGATTTAAAAACTGTTAAGTGGGCATCACATTAAGTTTATGAGTATTACAATTACAGACACTGCTGCAAAACATGTTTCAGATCATTTATCATCTAGAGGCAGAGGAGTTGGCCTCAGATTGGGTGTTAAGACTACAGGTTGCTCTGGTTTAGCGTATGTGATTGAGTTCGCCGATAAAATTGAGTCAGATGATAAAATTTTTGAAGATAAGGGAATTAAACTCATAGTCAACCCAAAAAGTTATGCTTACTTGAAAGGAACAGAATTAGATTTTGGAAGAGACGGACTTAATGAGGGTTTCAAATTCAATAACCCTAATGTTAAAGACAAATGTGGTTGTGGCGAGAGTTTTAATGTTTAATGGATATATTAAAGAAGAATTTTTTTGAATTATTTGATATTGATATAGCTATAGATATAAACAAAACTGAGCTTGATCAAAAAGTCAAGACTTTACAAACTAAATTCCATCCTGACAACTATGCTAATGGCTCGGATCTTGAAAAAAGATTAGCTCTTCAACTTTCATCCCATGTGAATGATGGATATAAAGTATTAAGTGATATAGTTTTAAGGGTTGAATATATTCTAAAAATTAATAATTTTGTTAAAGATGAATCTGTAACCATTAATGATACTGATTTTTTACAAGAACAAATTGAATATAATGAGCTCGTCGAGTTACTTCAAGAAAAATTTGATGACAATTTAGCTAAAGAACATCTTAATAAAGTTAAATCACTTCTAAAATTTACAATAGATGATATTAAATTATCTTTTAAATCAAAAGATTTTGAATCGATGTGGAAAAACTTATCAAAACTCAGATTTTACATAAAAAATATTAATAATCTTATACATATGAGGATCACATGAGCTTACTTCAAATATCTGATCCCTCCAAAGATAATGAACAGCCTAAGAAATTTGTTGTAGGAATAGATCTTGGTACTACAAACTCCTTAATAGTTTCGTATGAAAATAATTTCAAAATCTATGAGGATGACACATCTGGTTTAATTCCATCTATTGTATCAATCGATGACTCAGGCAAAATAACTGTAGGTACTAAAGCACTTAATAATCTAGATAATGAAAACACTACATATATTTCATCTATTAAGAGAATTATGGGTTTATCATTTGATGATATGCAAGATATCAATTTTAAAAATGACTTGAATATATTAAAAGGCAAAAATAATCTCCCATACATACAGACACATGATAATGAATACAGCGCAATTGAAATATCATCAAAAATACTCTCGCATTTGAAAGGTATTGCTGAATCTGAGGAAAAAAAAATACTAGATGGGGCTGTTATTACTGTGCCTGCATATTTTAATGATATTCAGCGGCAAGCTACCAAAAATGCTGCTAAATTATCTGGGATAAATATTTTACGTTTACTCAATGAACCTACAGCAGCAGCTCTGGCGTATGGCCTAGAGTCGCAAAATACAGGCTCCTTTGTGATATATGATCTTGGTGGTGGCACTTTTGATGTATCAGTATTGACTCTAGATAAGGGAATATTTAAAGTTTTATCAACAGATGGCAACACAAACCTTGGAGGAGATGATATTGATAATGTATTATCTCAGTGGTTGATTGATAATTATGCTTTCCTAAGGACATATAAATTTATTAAGGTTAAAGAATTTGCCAAATCTTTAAAAGAATTGATTGATGACAAGGAATCTATATCTTTAAATATTGATAATGAAACTATTTCTTTATCTAAAAAAACTTTTCATGAACTCATTAAACCTATTTTAGATAAAACCTTTGATATAGTTAAGAAAGTTATTTTTGAATCAAGTTTATCTACTGAAGATATTAAAAATATAATATTAGTTGGTGGCTCAACTAGGATTAGATGTATCAAAGATTTATTAGTTAAAAAATTTAATTGCAGTGTTCTTGATGATATTGATCCAGATAAGGTAGTTGCACATGGTGCAGCAATACAAGCATCTTTACTATCAGGTAATAATAAAGACAACATTCTCTTGTTAGATGTCCTTCCTCTTTCTTTAGGAATTGAAACCTATGGAGGCCTATCGGAAAAAATCATTACAAGAAATACACCTATTCCTATTAAGCTTAGAAAAACTTTTACAACATTCAAGGATGGACAGTCTAAATTATTAATTAATGTTGTTCAAGGCGAACGAGAGCTTGTAGAAGATTGTAATTCTCTTGGTGATTTTACTTTGAAAGATATTCCATCAATGGTTGCTGGTGGTCCGAGAATAGATGTAGACTTCCAAATTGATGCTGATGGGATTCTATCAGTTTCAGCTACAGAAACTACAACAGGTAATACATCCTCAATAGAAATAAAACCTTCCTATGGTTTAACAGAGGCTGATATAACAAGAATGATAAAAGACTCTAATGACAGTGCTGAAGTTGACATGAAACTAAGGCGACTTAATGAGTCAATAGTTGAAGCAAAAAGAGTTATTTATGCTCTAGAACAGGCACTTCAAAGTGATGGCAAAGAATTACTAACTAAAAATGAAAATGATAAAATATATGAGAAACTTTTATCTTTGAAAGCAACTTTAAATAGTAAGGATTCAGAGCTCATAGAAAAAAATATTCATCAGCTTGAAAATGTATCAGAATTTTATGTTGAAAGAAGAATGAATAGTAGCATAAAGTCATTGATTGCAGGTAAGGGTATAGATGATATACTGTAGAACGAAATGCCAAAGATAACTTTTTTGCCTAATGAAGATATATGCCCTGATGGAGCTACGATTGAGGTCCCAAAGGGAACTAGTATATGCCGCGCAGCCCTTGATAGTGGCATACAGATTGAACATGCCTGCGAATTATCATGTGCATGCACGACATGTCATGTTTATGTTGTTGAGGGACTATCATCTCTGAATGATGCAACAGATGATGAAGATGATTACTTAGATAAAGCATGGGGTCTTCAGAGTAATTCTCGTCTGAGTTGCCAAGCAATTATTGAAGATGATGATCTAATTATAGAAATACCAAAATATACAATCAATCATGCTTCGGAGCGACACTAATGGTTTTGAAATGGACAGATAGCATAGAAATTGCGATACAATTAGACGAGAAATTCCCTGACGTAGACCCTCTAAAGATAAGATTCACAGACTTACATAAATGGGTTTGCGAATTAGATGACTTTGATGATGATGAAATGAAATCTAATGAAAAAATACTTGAAGCAATTCAAATGAATTGGATAGAGGAGAAATAATTAATATGAGCCAGGAGAAAACTCTAGGCATCATTAAGCCTGATGCTGTTGAAAGAAACCTTATAGGATCAATAATTAAATTAATAGAAGATAATAATATTATTATAAGTGAGATGAAGATGTTGACTTTGTCAGTATCACAAGCAGAGGAGTTTTATAAAGTCCATAAAGACAAAGATTTTTATGATGGATTGATCACATATATGACATCAGGACCTATAGTAGTCATGCTACTTCAGGGGGTTGATGTCATAAGGCGATATAGAGCTCTAATGGGTAAAACTAATCCCATAAAAGCTGACACAGGGACTATAAGAAACCTATATGCTATTAATACAACCCAAAACTCTGTTCATGGCTCTGATAGTCCAGATAATGCTATAATAGAAACTAATTTATTTTTTTAATTTGATTACTTGTTATGAAAACAAAAACTATTCAATCAATTAAAGGATTTAAGGATATATTACCTCCTGAGATCAAATATTATAAATATATTGAAAAAACAGTTTCTGATATCTCAGAGCAATATGCAATCAATGAACTAAGACTACCACTTTTGGAAAGATCAGAATTATTTCTTAAGTCTATAGGTGATTCGACAGATATTGTTAACAAAGAGATGTACGATTTTATAGACAAAAATGGAGAATCTATTTGCTTAAGGCCTGAAGGAACAGCATCAATTGTTAGAGCAGTTATTGAACATAACCTGGTTTATGATCGTGGGTTAAAGAAACAAAAATATATGTACTATGGACCAATGTTTAGACATGAAAAACCACAGAGGGGTAGATATAGACAGTTCAATCAATTTGGAATTGAGTATTTTGGATTCAAGGATACAAATAGTGATTTAGAAATAATTATTTTAGGAAATCATATTTTCAATACAATGGGATTAAATAATACTGAATTATATATAAATTCTCTTGGTAATGAGCTCGATAAGAATAAATATTCAAGAATCATTAGAGACTATTTCTCATCTATTAAAGAAACTCTTGATGAATATCAATTAAAAACCCTGAGCAATAACCCTCTAAGATTACTTGATAGCAAGAAAGATAACATTACAAATCGTTTAAATGATATACCGAAAATGATTGATACACTATCAACTGAGTCTAAAAATAGATTTCAGGTTTTATTGAATAAGCTTGATGATATTGGTATCAAATATCATATTGATAATTCTATCGTAAGAGGATTAGACTATTATAATGATACTGTATTTGAGTGGAGGGATAAATCACTTGGTAGCCAAGATGCTATTTGTGCTGGTGGAAGATATGACTCTCTAGTTAAAAATACTGGTGGAGATGATGTTCCAGCTATTGGTTTCGCAATAGGTGTTGAACGCATTGTTGAACTTTTGAAAATAAGTAATAACAAGTATGAAGTGAAAAAACCTATAATACCATTTATGTCAACCATCTCTGAGTCAGAATCATATGGCATCGAGCTGGTAACAGCTTTACGGAATAAATATCAAAAAACTAGTTTTCTAACGACTGATAGTTCAGCAAGTCTATCCTCTCAAACTAAACATGCATTAAAAGTTAATGAGAGTATAATACTTTTGGTAACTGAAAATAATCGAAAAGATAAATCAATCACTGTTAAGATGAAAGAAAATAAAATGAATGATATGATCCTTTCGAAAAATGAATTAATCAAACTTATGGATAAAACATATGAGTGATCAATATACTGAAGATGAAGATAAGTTAGTCACCTGGTTTAAAGATAATTTCAAGAATATGATAATAGGTATTATTTTTGGAGCATCCTTTGTATTAGGTATAAATTATTATTCTGACACTAAATTAAATGAACAATATGAGATATCTCTTAAATTCGAGCAAGCTCTCGTTAGTTTTCAAGAGAAAAATTATACTGATGTTCTTGATTTTGCTAATCAACTTAGCTCTAGTGATCCAAAAAATGTTTACACATCTCTAATTAATCTATATGCCGCAAAGATTCATCATGATAACAAGGATTATGAAAACGCTCTCAGATCACTCGATCTAATAATTAATAACTCTGACTCTATTGAGATTCTTGATATAGCCAATTTAAGGTCTGCTAGAATTCTTATTTTTTTAAAAAGATATGATGAGGCAAAGAATTTTATACTTTCAGTTGATGATTATACACAAAAAGCTATTTCAACAGAATTATTAGGAGATATAGAATATTATAGGAATAATTTTAAACAAGCTAAAGAATACTATTTAGATAGTTTAGATTCTGATATAACCCCTAATAAGAGAAAAATCATAGAAAATAAAATTAATTCTATCAAATAAACATGAAAAAAATTTTAACTACAATTATTTTTTTGCTCATATCAGGTTGTTCCATTACTGATATTCCTTCTTATTTTGGCTTACCCAATACTAGTTCAAAACAAATTGAAATTAATAAAATTGATACAAGGCTTGCATGGTCAACAGACATAGGAGCATCAAGAGATTATAAAACTGGTGTACTCCAGCCTGTTTTTTTGAATGGTATATCTTATACAATAGATACTAATGGTTATGTCACAGCTATAGATCTAAAGACTGGCAGTAAATTATGGGCATATGATCTTGATATGGATGTATCCTCAGGGTTGGGGGTACATGATGGTAAATTATTTTTTGGTACTAATGATGGAATGTATTATGGGTTTAGTATCAGTAAAATTATGAAACCATACAGTGTTTTTGATAATCTTGATTTTGTAAATATACTTGATGGTTCAACGATTGAGCCTGATCTAAAGATTCAACTGAAAAGCGAAGCTTCTTCACCAGCAATTGGTGTTGGAAATCTTATTTTTATTAAATTAGATGACGGTGATACGGTTGCGATTGATTATATAGATAATTCTATTGCTTGGAATTATAAGGGTCGTAATGTTTCTCTGAGCATCAAAGGCTCAGGGGCTATAGCAAGTCTAAATAATAGTATTTATGTCCCTAGAGATGATGGAAACCTGGTCTCTTTAATAACTACAAGCGGTAAATTAAACTGGTTGGTCTCAATATCACCAAGAGCTGGAAGAAATGAGCTAGAGTCTTTAAGAGATATTGAGATTATTCCAGTAATAGATAATGGAATATTATATGTCGGGTCATATCAGGGTAATTTAATATCTGTAGATATATTTAATGGAAATATACTTTGGTCAAGGCCAATGTCAGTTATGTCTAATCTGAGTATTGATGAGAGGACATTATACGTATCAGATTATACGGGTCATATTAATGCAATAGACAGATATGATGGTAGTATTTTATGGAAATATACATTACCTGAGAACCTGATACCAACTCAAACTTTTGTAATGGATAGATTGGTAGTTTCTCTAACAACTAATGGACATATTGTTATTTTAAACAAACTAGATGGTAAGATGCTTTCTTTTAAAAAAATCCTAAGTGAAGTTGACCATCAAGCGAGAGGAATATTATCTAATAAATATCTTTATATAAATAGCAAAGATGGTAGACTCAACGCAATTAAAATAAACTAATTTTTACCATGAAAAGTAGTATTGCTATTGTTGGCAGAACAAATGTTGGAAAATCTTTATTATTTAATAAATTAACTAAAGTTAGAAAATCGCTTGTAATCGACCATCATGGAGTTACCAGGGATATAAATGCGGGTCAACTAATCATAGATAATAGATCAGTTAATATTGAAGATACGGGTGGCATACCTGAAGAGAATGACGAATTCAGTGATCAAATACTTAAAAAAGTATCTAAATCTATATCTCAAGCTGAATTAATACTATTTGTGGTTTCAGCACAAGACGGACTTACCGTTCAGGATCATGAAATATGTAAAATGTTGAGGAAAATAGATGTAAAATTATTTCTTTTAGTTAATAAAACAGATCTCAGCAAAAAATCTCAATCTATAAGTGATTTCTATAAACTTGGCATAGAAGATGTACATCATATATCAGCAAAAAATAATATTGGATTATCCGAATTAGTTGACAGTATTTCAAAAAACTTAATTGGTAATGAAATTGAATCAAAAAAAATATTTAGACGTATATCAATTATTGGCAAACCTAATTCTGGAAAATCTACATTAATTAATACATTATTGAATGAAGAAAGGATGATTACTTCAAACATAGCTGGTACAACATTAGATGCAATTGAAATTCCATTCACTTTTAAAGAAAATAATTTTTTATTATATGATACTGCAGGAATTTCAAGAAAATCTAAAACAGTATCTACTATACAAAAATTTAGTATAAATAGTACATTGAGTACTATTAAATCAACCGATATCTGTGTTTTCATGATAGATGCTGAGGAGGGAATAACCAAACAGGACAAAACTATTCTAAATATTATTAAAAAAAATAATAAAGCCTTTATTATTGTAATAAATAAAACCGATACTAAAAATCACTCTGAAATATTAGAATTAAAAAAAGATTTAAAATATTTTTCTAATATTATTGATAATGCCTCCATAGTAATGATATCTGCAATTAATAAACATAATATTAAGAGATTACTTCATACTATTTCTAGCATTTCTTACTCTATTTTTAAAAGGTATAAATCTTCATTTTTGACAGAAATACTTAATGAAGCATTAAATGAGCATCCCCCACCGATGATTAATAATCGTAGGATAAAACTTAAATTTGCTCAACAAGACAAATCTGAATCTTTATCAATAACTATATATGGAAATCAAATAGATAAACTGCCTACATCGTATGAAAAGTATTTAAAAAACTTCTTTATAAATAAGTTAAGTCTGGTTGGTATTCCAATCAAGATTTCATTGTCTAAACAAAAAAACCCATTCAAGTGAATGGGTTTTTATTATAAAGTTTTTATATTACTCAGCAGTTTTTGGACTGATTATATTTTTAACTTCTGAGATTTTATTTGCAGGAAATCCACCTGTCTCAGCATGATCCCTGATGAGTTGCTCATTATCTGCATTGTAAACACAGTAGACTTTATCACCTGTTACATAACTGTGATCCCATTCTATTCCAGTAGCCATGTCTTTAAGAATTCCACATGATTTTTGTGAAATACCTTTAAGATCGTCAGCAGTAAGATCACCAGCCCCTGGAATTTCTCTTTCTATTACATATTGTGGCATTTTACCCCTCCTTATTAATATATCCCTATTTTGCTATGAAAATCACGAACCTTCAAGGTTTAAATTGTTAATTACCTTTTTGTCTATTAGAAGATCAGGATCAATATATGTATTATTCAGTAATACAGACCAATGTAGGTGTGGTCCAGTAGATTTACCTGTTGTGCCCACTTTCCCAATAATTTCACCTTTTTTCACAAAATCATTATCCTGAACAAGGATTTCATCAAGGTGTATCATGATACTCTTTAAACCTCTACCATGATCTAAATATATAGTTTTGCCATTATAAAAGAAGTCACCAGTTAAGATTATTTTTCCAGATGATGGTGCTAAAATAGGTGTACCTATATCAGCAGCAATATCATGTCCATTATGATAATTTCCTTCGATACCATTATAGAATCTTTTGGTACCAAAAACTCCTGTTGTGATACCCTTCACTGGCAGTACAAAATCTAAATCAGGATTAATATCAACCCATATCTTTCTTGCTTTAGAAAGTTTTGTGCTGTCATTCTTTATTCTTTCAATATTGTCCTTGTTAGGCTTGACATATTTCTTATCAACATTAATTTTTTGGATATTAAAATCTTTCTTTAATATGTTGATATTTATATTTTTTATAACATTGGAGTTTTTATCTTTTAATACAAACTTATTTACTCCAAGTTTAGTGTTATATGAAATTCCATAGACAAGAAAGAACTTATTATTTTTATTCCATCTTAGTAATCTATCATTATTTAGATAAATATCTTGCTGATATTCATCTCTTGTTAGCTCTTTAATATAAATGCTTCCTGGATAAACATTCATATAGTTATCTGAAGCAATTAGAGGAGAGGAAAAATATAAATTTATATTTATGATTATTAAATTAAGTATGACAAATCTCATGCTAATATTTTATTTTTATCCTTCCATCCTTTTTTGATATATTTTGTACTAATTGTAGTAGTGATACCGCCCCTAACTTTCCAATAACCAATTACTGTCATGTACCTCGGCTTAATCATTGTTCTTATATCTCTAAGGATTTTATTTGTATTATCTTCATGAAAGGCGCCTACATCCCGAAATGAACCCATATATAATTTTAATGACTTTAATTCCACACAGAGTTTGTCAGGCACATATTTTATGATAAATTCAGCATAATCAGGCTGTCCAGTTAGCGGACATAGACATGTAAACTCCGGTATATCCATCGTTATTAGATAATCTTCCTTGTTTTCTGGGTTATCGAATGTTTCTAGTAGCTTCTGGTGTAAATCCATTATGTTTCTCCTGATAGTAGTATTATACCTTAGATAATATTATAATCTATTCAAGGGTTTTCTATGCGTCTTACTAAAATTAAATTATCTGGTTTTAAAACATTTGTTGATTCTACTACTCTAGCTTTCCCTAGCAATTTAACTGGAATAATAGGCCCAAATGGATGTGGAAAGTCAAATATTATAGATGCAATTAGGTGGGTAATGGGTGAATCCTCAGCAAGAAACTTGAGAGGAGATTCTATGGACGATGTAATTTTTTCGGGTTCATCATCTAGATCTCAGGTTAGCAAAGCATTCATTGAATTGTACTTTGATAATGAAAATAACACTCTTGATGCAAAATTTGCTAAATATTCAGAGTTAGTAATAAGACGGGAAGTATCGAGAGATGGCATTTCTAATTATTATTTAAACAGTACAAAATGTCGTAGAAAAGATATTAAGGAAGTCTTCCTTGGGACAGGTCTTGGCCCAAGAAGTTATGCAATTATTGAGCAAGGAATGATATCGAGACTAGTTGAAGCAAAGCCTGAAGAACTTAGAAGTTACCTAGAGGAAGCTGCTGGTATTAGTAAATATAAAGAAAAAAGAAGAGAAACAGAAATAAGGCTAAAACATACAAAAGATAATTTAAATCGTTTAAATGATGTCATGAAAGAGATCACGTCTCAATTAGGAAAACTTGAAAGACAAGCAAAAGCAGCAAAGGATTATAAAGAATTAAAGACTAATGAAAGAGAATTGAAATTAAACTTATTAAGTTTAAAATGGAATAATTATAATACAGAGATACAAAAACTAGACTCTGATATTAATAAAAATAATATCGAATATGAGAAACAAAAGTCCTTAATTACAGCTAAAGATAAATTAATAGAAGAAACTAGAATAGAACGCGGGAACGAGCAGGAATTCTTTAATTCTACGCAAGCTGATTTTTATCATATAGGAAGTGAAATTGCTAGATGTGAAAAAGACATAGAACATAGTCAAGAGACAGAATCATCAAGACTAAAGTCTATTGATGAATTAATAACCACTATAGAAAATCTTAAAGAAAATATAATCACTGAAACTCAAAGAATACAAAATATAGATAAAACTATTTCGGATAAAAATAAGTCTCTTTCAGAGATAACAAAAAAACTTGATAACTTGAATCAAGAAAAATTAAATGCTAATAATGCATTACAAAATTGGCAATCCAAGTATAACGATTTCATATCGATCCAGCTAGAAACGAAGAATAAACAAGAAATTGAAAAAACGAAAATAAATGCATCTGAAAAATCAATTGAGTTACTAACAAAGAGACTAAAAATACTAGAGTCATATACTATGCCCGAAGACCAAAGCACAATGGATAAGAATGTTATAATGACCCTAGCTGATGAAATACAGCAACGACTATCTTCGATATTAATTGATGCTCAGAGATCAAATAATGCTATGGATAAAAAAAATAAGCTATTTAGAATATTGCCAGTGAATATTAAAAGCTTATCAGATAGTTTTAAGAATTTAGTAAAAAAAATTAAACTTTTAATTAGATCACAAGAACAAGAAATCAGTGATATAAATAAAAAAATTAAAGACTATCAAAAATCAGTCGATGATGCCAATAAATCACTGAAGTTACTGAAAGTAGATATAAAATATAATGAAAAAAAGAAAATCCAATTTGAAAAAGAACGTATTGAGTTTAAACAAATAATTGATAAGGTTTTATGGGATACTGATGAAATACAGTCAAAACAAAATGATCTAAATATTTCAATTTCATCTTTGCTCTCAGAAAAAACTGCTGTTGATGAAAACATATCTAGAATTAATATTGATATCACTAATCTTAATGATAGAAGGCTATCTCTATTATCAACTGATAACAATACAGATAAACCAGCATCTGACATGCAGAATAATCTTAAACGATTATTAAAAGATAAGAAAGATAAAGAGAACGAGCTTACAACACTCAGAAATAAATTATCAAAACTTGATAATGAAATACTATCTTATGAGTCTGATAAGAACGATGTTAATATAATTATTTCAGATATCAGAGAACTTCTAGAAAAAAATAAAATCTCATTGAGTGAAAAAACTGCTCAACGTAATTCGCTAAAAGACAATACAGAAATTCCTACCTCTGAGATTGAAAAATCTTTATTAGATAACAATAGTTCAGATAGTATAGAAACCATAGATCTAGAAATTAACAAAATTAAAAAGAAAATTGACTCTCTTGGAGCTATAAATTTAGCGGCTATTGATGAATTAGAAGATCAACAAGAGAGAAAAACTTATCTAGATAGTCAATATGATGATCTATCTAAATCAGTACAAACTCTTGAAAATGCTATCAGCAAGATTGACCAAGAGACGAAATCTAAATTTAAAGATATTTTTGATCAAATTAATAACAACTTGAATTCTTTTTTTACAAAAATCTTTGGTGGTGGCAAAGCATATCTTGAGTTGACAGATAATGATCTTCTTAATACTGGTGTTTCAATTATGGCTAGACCTCCAGGTAAACTTGTTAAGAATATTAACCTTCTTTCTGGTGGAGAGAAGGCAGGTGTTGGTATTGCTTTTGTGTTTTCTATTTTCAGAATTAATCCTGCTCCATTCTGTTTGTTAGATGAAGTAGATGCGCCTCTTGATGATGCAAATAATAGTAGATTTTGTAATGTAGTTAAAGAAATGTCAGAATCTGTTCAATTTATATTTATCACACATAATAAATCAACGATGGAATTAGCTGATGTTTTATCTGGTGTTACAATGAGAGAAGCTGGTGTATCAAAGCTCGTCTCAGTAAATGTCAATGAAGCTGTAAATCTCACTGCCAATAAATCTAATAATACTGAAAGACATAGTACACCAAACTAGGCTTATGGCAATTGATAAAAAATCACTCGTAAAAAAATATAATGAACTGATAAACAAAATTAATTATCATAATAAAATGTATCATACATATGATTCACCTGAAATATCTGATGAAAGCTTTGATGATCTATACTCTGAATTAAAGTTTTTTGAAAGAGACCATCCAGATATAGTTACATCTGAATCACCAACAATGAGGGTTGGTTCTAAACTCCTCAGTGGTTTTGCAAAAGTTCAACATCAACAACCTATGCTCTCACTTGCAAATGCATCTGATTATGATGACTTTTTAAACTTCTATTCTAGAATAAAAAAAGACCTCAAAAATGATAACTTTATTTTATCGGCTGAACCTAAATTTGATGGTTTAGCTATTAGCATAACTTACATAGATGGAAATTACTTTTCAGCTGTAACACGAGGTGATGGTATAGTTGGTGAGGATGTTACTGCAAATGTTAAAACTATTAAGTCATTACCACTTATTCTTGAAGGAAAAAATATACCATCTAAATTATGTTTGAAAGCAGAAATCTTTATGAGTTTAGTAGACTTCAAGAAACTTAATGATACCCTCAGTAAGAGTAAAGTAAAAACTTTTGCTAATCCAAGGAATGTTGCAGCTGGGACTATCAGACAATTAGATCCTAAAGTTGCATCAGAGAGGAATCTTAAAATATTTTTTCATGGCTTGACTGAGGATGACGCCTTAACTGATAAGACTCATTCACAATCATTAGCTAGAATTAGTAAATATGGACTACCAACATGCAACCTTAATAAAAATATTGCATCACTTGATCAAGCGCAGGAATATTTTAAGTATCTAAATGAAATTAGATATTCATTATCATATGAAATCGATGGAATTGTATTTAAAGTTAATAGCTATAAACAACGGAATGAATTAGGCTCAACATCAAAGGCACCTAAATGGGCTATTGCTTATAAATTCAAGTCTGCTGAGGTGAAAACAAAACTTTTAGATGTAACTTTTCAGGTTGGAAGAACTGGAGTTATAACACCCGTTGCTGAACTAGAACCTGTTAACATTGGAGGTGTAATCGTAAGTAGAGCTAGTTTACATAATATGGATGAGATAATCAGAAAAGATATTCGTATTAATGATCTAGTGTTTGTTAAAAGAGCCGGGGATGTGATACCGGAAGTTGATCGCGTTAGTCTAACAGAGCGCTCTGCTAGTAAAAAAATAAAGATGCCTAAAAAATGTCCAGCATGCGGCACAGTACTTATTAAAACTTCAAATAACTCTATTTATAAATGTACTAATCAGTTTAATTGTAGACCCCAGATTATTCAATCAATTCAGCATTATGCATCACGTAAAGCAATGAATATATCTGGTTTGGGTCAAAGCATTATTGAATCATTAATTGAATCGAAAATTATACATAACTTTACTGATTTATATGAGTTAACTGTATCCAAACTTTTAAATGTAGAGAGATTAGCTGAAAAATCATCTCAAAATCTTATAGATTCGATTGAACAATCAAAAATTAATTCATTTGATAAATTCATTTATGCCCTTGGTATTAACGAAGTTGGCTCTACAACAGCGAAGTCTTTAGCTAGTTGCTTTGAAAGTATGGATTCGCTGATGGTTGCTTCAAAAGAAGACTTATGTCTTATAAGTGACGTTGGAGAGGTAGTTGCTGATAATATATATGATTATTTTAGAAATAAAACTAATAAAAAAAATATTAATAAGCTACTTAAACTAGGACTAAAAATACAATATTCTGCAACTAAATATAGTGCTAAACTATCAGGACAAACTTATGTAATTACTGGAAGCTTTATTAACTTTAGTAGAAGTGATATTGAAAAATCAATCATTAATAATGGCGGGAAAGTTACCACATCTATTTCTAAAAAAACTAGTGCTTTAATCTTAGGATCAAAACCCGGTTCTAAATTAGAAAAAGCGAAAAAATTAAATATAGATATTATTGGAGAGGATGAATTATCTAAGCTTCTCTAAGAAGCTCATTAATACCTACTTTAGATCTAGTTTTTTCATCAACTTTTTTAACTATAACGGCACAGTATAAACTATATTTTTGATCTTTCGATGGGAGCGACCCCGAAACAACAACAGATCCTTCTGGTATTAAACCGAAGGATACTTTACCTGTTTCTCTATCAAATATCTTAGTGCTTTGCCCAATGTAAACCCCCATTGATATAACAGAATTTTTTTTCACTATAACACCTTCTACAATTTCTGATCTTGCTCCAATGAAACAATTATCTTCAATTATTGTAGGATTAGCTTGAAGTGGTTCTAATACTCCACCAATTCCCACACCTCCTGATAAATGTACATTTTTGCCTATTTGTGCGCAAGATCCAACGGTAGCCCACGTATCTACCATTGTTCCATCATCAACATAAGCACCAATATTCATAAAAGAGGGCATTAATACAACATTCTTGCCAATATAAGTACCTTCACGAGCTATGGCTTGAGGTACAATTCTAATATTATTTTCTTTGAGATACTTTTCCTCAATATTTTGAAATCTTGAAGCTAATTTATCATAAAATTTTGTATACCCAGTTTCAGTTATTTTATTTTCTCTTAGTTTAAATGAAACCAAGATTGCTTTCTTAATCCATTGATTGACCACCCAGTCATTATTTATCTTTTCAGCAACTCTTAGATCGCCAGTATTGAGTGAAGCTAGAGTTTCTTCTACTGCATGACTTACCTCTGTTTTATCCACTTGCTCCATGTTTGATGAAAAGGCTTTTTCGATAAGTTCTTGATTTTTATTCATAATGTACTCGGGATTTTATCATCAGTTGATTTATTATTTATTACGTCATCTTGTGAGTCTAAGAATACAAGTATATCATAATATTGTCTAATATTCTGAACATACTTCACTGTCTCCCAGCCTCTTGCATATCCATATTTAGTTTTTTTGTAATATTTTGACTGACTAAGCTTTAAGAGATAAGGTTTGATTGATTTCCAATCTGTAATAACTAGATCATCTCTTTTCGCCATTTCGATTGCATCTATTATATGGCCATACCCTATATTATATGCTGCAATGGCGTACCATATTCTATCACCCTCATCAATCTGATCTGGTATTTTATCAAGCATTTTCCTTAAATATTTCGCGCCACCATAAATACTTTCTTTAGGATCAGTCCTATCATTTATTTCCATATCCATTGATGTGTTCTTAGTTAGCATCATGATGCCTTTAACTCCGGTATATGATACTGCATTTTTATTCCAGCGTGATTCCTGATATCCAATACTAGCTAATAGCCTCCAATCATGACTATATTTTTTTGAATAAGTTTTAAAGTAATATTCATATAATGGGAATATATTAGCAAGGTCATTAATAAAATTTTTACTACCAACGAAACTATATTTAATGTTACTACTAAGATTTTTCTGTTTAATATATTTTAATTTATTTTCTTTAAGCATATTCGTAAAGAAACCTGATAACTTATCATTTAAGTGATTACTAGAATTCATAGGAATGGCCCAATGATGCTTAATACCATCTGCTATTTTGTATGCTTTTGTGATCTCTGGAAAATATCCTCTATAGAAGTTTATTTCATCTGATGATAAGACTGTGTATTTAGTCTTATTTTCAATGAGTAAATGGACGATTTCATCAATATTTTTGTAATCTATAATATTGTACTTAATTTTATAACCATCAAAGAAACTATTAATTGAATTTTTAATTTTTGGTGAATCAATTATATCGATCGTATTGTTTGATATATCTTCTTTATCAGGAATTTTCCGCATATACCTACTATTAAATACCAAATAATAATCTGATTCAGTATGTGAATAGTTGAGATGAACATTATCTACAATACCCATATCAGCAAGTATATCTATCTCTCTATTATTTAGTTTTTCAATTGCAGCTTTAGTGCTATCTAATGTAATTATTTTTAAGTCTAGATTAAAATGTTTTGATAGCTCTTTAGTAATGTCGAAAGTATATCCATTTTTCTCATTTTTAATCTCATAATATGTCCTTGGACCTGTTCTCATACCAATAACAATCTCACCTTTGTCAATGATTCTCTTATAATCATTTTCATAAAAAGGTGCATATATTTTTATGAATCCAATAGATACAACAATCAAGATTGTGATTAATATAATTCTAATTAAAAAATTAATCATTAATTACTATTGCTATTTTTACTTTGAGACATACTAGTAGTCTTCCTACTATTATTGCTCTTTCCTTGATAACCTTTTCTTCTATTAAAAGACTTATACTTATGATTGGATTTATTAAAATTATTCTTCCCATATCTTTTTCGATTATTATAGGATCTATTTTTAAATGGTTTTTTAGTTTTTATTCCAAGAAGTGATTTAATATTATTTATTAGACTACTTATTATTCCAATTTTTTTCTTTTGTGCTATTTTCCTAGTGGTAACTGGCTTAGGAGGCAAGCTCTTAGGTGCGACAGCGCTAACAATAGCTTCTTCATAATGTGCACTAGTTTCATTTAATGTTCTACTATTTTTATCACTGACTTTATTCAATGATGCCTTGAATTCCTCATTGGTTCTATTTTCTCTATCAATGTGATAATTAGCTCCTTCTATAGTATTGTCTGGCACAACTTTTATTGTTACTTTCTGTCTTTGCTCAATTCCCTGAATCAGTTCTCTTTTATCATTCAAGAGGTAAGTTGCTAATCTCACAGGCAAGTAAACTGTTAGTGGTTTAGCATTTTTCATTGCTTCCTCTTCAAGCATTCTAACTAGATTTACCGATAGAGTGGATAGAGACTTAATATAACCCACACCACCACAAGTAGGGCAAACTTGACTGCTGTTATCAATAATAGAAGATTTTAATTTTTGCCTAGATATTTCCATTAACCCAAATTTGGATATTCTAGTGAATTGTATTTTAGCTTTATCAATTTTTGATAATTCAGCCATTTTTTTCATAACAGCTTTCTGTGAACTTATCGACATCATATCAATGAAATCTACAACTATTAACCCCCCTATATCCCTTAACTTGAGTTGAGTAGATAATGATGCAGCCGCTTCAAGGTTTGTATTCAAGGCAGTTTCCTCGATATCGCCACCTTTTGTTGATTTAGCAGAATTAACATCAATACTTGTTAGCGCTTCTGTTGTATCAAATACTATATTACCGCCTGATGGTAGTGATACTTTTTTCCGATAAACACTTTGTAATTGTGTTTCAATCCCAAAATTACTGAATATCGGAACAGGTTTCATGTAATGCTCAATCTTGACTTTTGAGTGAGGTATAAAATGTTCTTTAGCATTCATAAAGTCCTCATAGAATTTTTGGTCATCTATAATGACTTCATTAATTGTTTCATCTGTGTAGTCTCTTATCACTCTTGCCAACATGCTACTTTCTTGATAAATGAGAAATGGTGCTTTTTTTAACACAGAATTTTCAAGAATGGACTCAAAAATTTGTATTAGATAGTCCATGTCCCACTGCAGAGTTTCTTTATTTGTATCTAAACCAGATGTCCTTAATATCACACTCATACCATCTGGAATATTTATTTCAGTCAGTAATTTTTTTGCAACTTGCCTATCATTACCCTCCAGTCTTCTTGATACACCACCAGTGTTAGGATTTTTTGGAAGAAGCACTAGATATTTCCCTGCTAAACTTAAATAAGTTGTCAGGGCTGCACCTTTCGTTCCACGTTCCTCCTTGTCAATTTGAACAACAATCTCTTTACCGGATTCTATACAATCTCTAGACGTTTTTTGTTTTCCTGGTGTGAAGATATCTGGCGATATCTCTTTAAATGGAAGAAAGCCATGTCTCGATCTTCCAAAATTCACAAAGGCAGCTTCTAAGCTAGGCTCAACCCTGGATATTGTTCCTTTGTATATATTGGACTTGATATTCTTTGATGGTAGATCTATGTCTAATTCTACTAGCTTGTTGTCCTCGACAATAGCAAGCCGTAACTCCTCTCTTTGAGAAGCATTTATTAAAATTTGTTTCATTTGAAATCCTGTAATTCATTTATTCTCTTTTATTATGATTTTTACAATAATTAATGGAGTCTAATTTTTTTACTCCATTTTTTTTAACATTAAATAATATTGTTTAAGCTTCTGTTACTGATATTTATCTTATATATCGGTATTTCTTCATTATTTTCAATACTTTAGCCCTTAATATCGCTAAAATTACTAAACAATATAAAAATCTTTGAATTAATATATCAATGATTTACACTATCTTCAAATAATATTGTGTCTAATTCAAACAAAATTACTGTCAAAAAAGTCAATATTGGTCAAGATCAAGAAGGACAGCGGGTGGATAATTATCTACGAAAAGCACTGCCAGGCGTACCAAATAGCTTAATTTATAAGATTATTAGGGATGGTCAAGTAAGAATAAATAGTGGCAGAATAAAGCCGCTTTATAGACTTAAGAAAAATGACGTTATCAGGATCCCACCAGTGTCCATAGATTTGAAACCACAGTCTATTTCTCAATTTTTATTGAAAGATCTCAAAAAAATTATACTTTATGAAAATGATGATTTTATGGTTATTAATAAGCCAGCTGGAATAGCTGTCCATTCTGGAACGAACGTAAAGAATGATTTAATCTCATCAATTAAATCGTTAGATAAATATCAGTCAGTGTCTCTTGTCCATCGATTGGACATGAATACTAGTGGCTGTCTGATATTGGCTAAAAACTATCTAGCAGCATCAGATCTAGGTAAAATATTTCAATCTGGAAATGTTGAAAAAAACTATTTATCTCTTTTATCGGGCTCTCTAAGTGGTGACAGGATAGCCATAGATCAATCCATTACAAGGAATAAGGGAAACAGAAATAATCCGGTTTCATTATCAGATACCGGCAAGTCGGCTTTATCCTACATCACACTGATCAAACAGTTCAATGATTGTTGTCTTGTGGATATTAAAATTGAAACTGGTAGGATGCATCAAATTAGAGTTCATGCAAAAAGTATTCATCAACCTGTTTGTGGAGATACTAAATATGGTGATACCGATATCAATAAAAAAATGAGAAAATATGGTCTCAAAAGAATGTTCCTTCATTCAAAAAAACTATCTTTTTTCTATAAAAGGCAACATATTATTGAGGCTCCTACACCTGAAGACTTGACATTAGTAATTGATGTACTTAAAAGTCAAATATAGTATTATTATGTATAGATCGAGCAAAGATAATGGACGAAAATAAGTTACTAAAAGATATAGTGGAATCCCTTGTAGAAGAGCGGAAATCAGAGAAAAAATATAGGTTTATTACAAGAACAATACTTTTCCTATTTGTTATCTTTTTGATAGTTTCAGTTACTCTAACTGCTTCTAATAGCACAAATTATTCGAGCGATCATGTTGCTGTCATTCAAGTCAATGGAATGATTTCAAGTGCCGGTCCTGTTAATTCAGAGTTAATCCTACCTCATGTTAATCGTGCTATTAAAAATGATAGTTGTGTTGGAATTATTTTAAAGATAAATAGTCCAGGAGGTAGCGCGACACAGTCTAAAATTATTTTTGATGAAATAAATAAGATTCGATTAAAAACTGATAAAAAAATTTATGCTGTTATTGAAGATGTTGGCGCGTCTGGAGGATACTATATAGCCGCAAGCGCAGAGAAAATTTTTTCTAGTTCATCTAGCATTGTAGGATCTATTGGAGTTAGACTAGATAGTTTCAATATAGAAGGTCTAATGGATAAGCTAGGCATTAAATCTCAAATTCTATCATCAGGCAAAGACAAAACTATTCTAGATCCTTTTTCGAATTTAACAGTTGAGCATAGATTACATCTAGAAAACCTTCTTGGTAACATTCATAATCAGTTCATTTCTGATATCAAGTCGTCAAGAGAAGGCAAAGTTAATGATAATGCTTTTACTGGATTATTTTGGACTGGTACTGAAGCACAGAAAATTGGTTTAATTGACGACTTATTGTCAGCTTATGATGTTAGCGAAAAATTCTTTAATAATCATAAGCTAATAACGTACAATGCTGAAAAAGATATTCTAAAAGGACTGCTCAATACAAGTATCTCTAATGCCACTAATATTATTGGTATCAGATATTAGATATGGGTTATAAGATATTTTCTGAGTCATTGGGAGATAATCAATTCTCAATTTCACTTGAAAAACATGCTAATAATAAACTTCTATCAGACATCAATTTAATAGATAATATTACCCTTTATAAAAACTCTTTTGGGAAAACTCTTATTATAGGCGGTACAGAAGGGTATTTAGGAGCCATATTAATTTCAGGTCTTGCAGCATTGAGAACTGGAGCAAGGTATGTAGAAATATTCTCAACACAAACACATAGTTCCCTAATATCTTTTCATCAACCAGAATTTATCACATCATATAGTTTTGATAAATTAAAAGATCAACTAAGTAACTATAAAAATCTTCTTGTTGGGCCAGGAACATCAAATGATGATTGGTCAAATAAATCTTTTTTATACTTTAAAGAATTTATTCATGAAAACAAATCAAAAAAAAATATAGTTGTTGATGCTGGTTATTTAAACCTTTTAGCAAAACAGAAATTTCACAACAATGAATGGATATTGACACCTCATGTGGGAGAAGCAGCTAAACTTCTAGGCACAACTAACGAAGATATACAAAATAATAGACTAGATTCTGCAAAAGAATTACAAAAAATATATGGGGGCATAATTATTCTTAAGGGTCATGATACTATCATACAAATGCAAAAAAATACTTTTATTTGTGATCATGGAAATAGCGGCATGGGTACTGCAGGAATGGGAGATTGCTTAGCAGGAATCATATTATCTTTGATATCTATGGTTGATAAAAAAGATTATAACAATGCTGTGTTGTATGCGGTAGCTATTCATTCATTTGCAGCAGATAATATTCTTAAAAAAAATGGTAGAATAGGCTTATTAGCAAGCGACGTAATAGTTGAGGTTAATAATTTATTAAATCTGAAGATATAATTTAAAAAAATGTTTATAACTAAAAACTACTATCATATTACCAATGAAAAGTTTTATTTTAAAATTATTGAAAAACTAGAGTTGTCTAAGGATACATGTATAATCTTCCTAACCGGTTCAGTTGGAGCTGGAAAAACAACATTTGTTAAAGCTTTTTTGTCTTACATAGGAGCTACCAATGGTGTCACCAGTCCAACATTCACGATTGTTAACGAATACCTATTTAACTGTAAAAAGATTTATCATTATGATTTTTATCGTTTGAAAAATAAAAGTGAGTTATTTGAAATAGGTATAGATTATTATTTAGACCAACCTGGTATCCACTTTGTTGAATGGCCTGATGATTTCCTGAATTATCTCCCGCAACCTAGCATTAATATATCATTTATGATTCTTTCTGAATCCAGATTGATTAAAATTGAATATAATGACTAATAGTAATTTACCTGTTATATGTATTATGGGCTCTACCTGCACTGGCAAGACAGAATTAGCTATAAACATACAAAAAAACTTCCCTATTGAAATTGTAAGCGTAGATGCAGCAATGATATATAGAGGAATGAATATAGGTACGGATAAACCATCAAAACATATTTTAGATACTGTTAAACATCATTTAATAGATATCCGTAATCCAGATGAAAATTATAATGTAGCTGATTTTTGTAAAAATATCAGAGAATTAATTAATGATATCCATAAAAGAAAAAAAATACCATTATTGGTTGGAGGGTCATTAATGTATTTCAACAGTTTATATTACGGTCTTTCAGTTTTGCCGAATAAAAATATATCAAATAGAGATACTATTAATCATTTATTAAAAAAATACTCATTGAGGGACCTACATGATTGCTTAGAACATATTGATAATAAAAGCTTTTATAAGATAAGGTCAAGCGATAAACAACGAATCGAAAGAGCTCTTGAGGTGTACATGACATGTGGTAAGCCAATATCATCTTTTTTTGATAATAAAGAAATACCCCTAGATTCATTCAATGTTCTGACCATTAAACTACATTCCAGTGAAAGAGCTGCAATTCATGAAAAAATTTCATCTAGAATAGATGATATGTTCGACAAAGGCCTTATAGAAGAGACAGAGTACATAATAAAAAAATATAATTTACACCAAGACTCACAATCAATGAAAATAATAGGATACAGACACATAATGGAATACTTAAGGGATCATTTGACTATAAAAGACTTGAAAAATAAGTGTTTATTTGCCACACGTCAATTAGCAAAAAGACAAATCACATGGCTCAAACAATTCCCTTCTAATCATAGTATTGATATTTTAAATAATGACTCTACCATTATCTATAAGCTAGTTGACAGTCATTGCAATTTAGGCAAATAGTGTCAATATTAGATATATATTAATAAACAGAGCATTACTCTTTGTGGGGTAATATTATGCAAGATAATCTTCAAGACAAGTTTTTGAATAAACTCAGAAAAGAAAAAATTAGTGTATCTATCTTTTTAGTGAATGGTATTAAACTTGATGGTGTTATAGAGGCTTTTGATCCATACACAATTATGCTGAGAAATAAAACAACACAAAGTATTTATAAGCATGCTATCTCAACAATAGTGCCTAATCATTCTGGTAAAATAGAAATTGATGAGTAAAGGCGTTTATATTATGATGTACCCTAAGGAGTAATTATATGGCATGGAATGAACCTGGTGGAAATAAAGATCCTTGGAGTCGTAAACCTTCTAAGGGTAATTCAGAATTAGAAAAGATGTTTAATGAGTTTTCGAAATCTTTTAAAGATCTTCTTGGAGGCTCATCTGGTGGAAGTAGTTCTGGATCAAATAAAAAAAACACTTCTATTTTTATAGGAATAATTGTTGCTGTTTACTTGTTAAGTGGCATATATATAGTAAATGATGGAGAAAGAGGCGTTGTATTACAGTTTGGTAGTTATCATTCTATGACATCTCCTGGACCTCACTGGGTACCTAGATTGATTCAAAAAGCTGAGATAGTTGATGTCTCAAAAATAAGATCGAGTCAACAAAAAGCTGTTATGCTGACTGAAGACGAGAATATAGTAAGTGTTAATTTTGCTATACAATATGATGTTAAGGATGCTAGTGATTTTATATTTAATCTCCGGGATCCTGACGAGACCCTTAGTGCAGCAGGAGAAAGCGCTATTAGAGAAGTGGTTGGTAAAAATAGTATGGACTTCATTATAACGGAAGGCAGAGAAGAAATAGCCGCTAATACAAAAGATCTATTACAAAGATTATTAGATGAATATAAATCTGGTATCAATGTTCAAACTGTAAATATATTGGAAGCTCAACCACCTGAACAAGTACAAGATGCCTTTTCAGATGCCATAAGAGCCAGAGAGGATGAACAACGATATATCAATGAAGCAGAAGCTTATAGAAATGAAATCATTCCTCTTGCGCGAGGTGAAGCAAAACAAATTTTAGAAGAAGCAAAAGCTTATAAAGTCAAGATTATTAAATCTGCTGAGGGTGAAGCGTTAAGATTTTTGAATCTATATCAAGAGTACGAAAAAGCTCCGCAAGTCACAAGAGAACGACTATATCTAGAAGCGGTCGAATCAGTTTTAGCAAATACATCAAAAATTATGGTTGATGTAGAAGGAGGAAACAATCTTTTATATCTCCCATTAGATAAACTAATGGAGTCTAAATCAAAATCACCCGAGGGCTCTAATAATCTATCTAGTCCTGACATTAGCAGAAACAATATGAATTCATTATCTGATAAAATAAGAAACAATAGAAACAGTTTTAATTCAAGAAAGAGAGATCTATACAGTGAATAATCGTAATATACTAACAATCCTTTTAGCAGGTTTAATCATTATTTCTTCATCTGTATTTATAGTTGATGAAAGAGAGATTGCTATAAAATTTAGACTTGGAGAAATCGTAAAAACTTATGATGAGCCAGGCATTTTCTTAATGATACCATTTTTGAATAATATAAAAAAATATGATTCAAGACTATTAACTATGGACTCTAAACCAGAACAATTTTTGACCAGTGAGAAAAAAAATGTGATTGTTGATTCTTACGTAAAATGGAAGATAACTGACCCTCAAAACTTTTATAGATCATCTAAAGGCGATGAAAGAATTGGTATTAATCGATTATCACAAATTATAAATGATCTAACAAAAAGTGAGTTTAGTAAGAGAACAATAAATGATGTTGTTTCTGGTGATCGTGTTGCTCTAATGAATACAGTTAGAATCGAGGCTAACAAAGCATCAGCTGCTCTTGGAATCACGGTCATTGATGTTAGAGTTAAAAAAGTTGACTTACCAGACGAAGTTAGTAATTCTGTATATGCAAGGATGGTAAAAGAGCGTGCAACAGTTGCTAAATCTTTTAGATCAAAAGGCAAAGAAGAAGCTCAAGGTATTACTGCTTCAGCTGAAAGAGAGTCTGCAACGATAGTTGCAGAGGCTTATAAGGAAGCTCAGGTTATCAAAGGCGAAGGAGATGCTATATCCACTGAAACATATGCAGCTGCATATAACAGTAGTCCAGAATTTTATTCATTCTATAGAAGCTTGTCAGCCTATAAAAGTACATTTAGTACAAAACAAGATATTCTTCTAATCGATCCTGACTCCGATTTCTTTAAATATTTCAACACTCCTCTGGGTAAAAAATAATCGATATTTGGTTCGTTTTATTAATTGGTGTCTGTATCACTATTATCTTGGAAGGCATGATGCTATTCATATCTCCAAACTACACAAAAAAAGCTATACTTTATTTTACTGAACTCAACAATAAGTCTTTGAGAATAATTGGTCTTATCTGTATGATATTGGGGTTAGGTCTATTTTTGTCGATTATTTAGGGTAGCTATGAAATCAAAAAATTTTTTAATTCCAGACGGTATTGAGTACTATCTTGGTGATGATGCAATTAAATTTGATAAGCTAAAATCAAAGATAATTAAAATATTTAAGAAATATGGCTATACATACATAGTACCACCAATTTTTGATAGTATGGATAATCTCCTGAATCTAAACTCAACAGACCTAGACAGCAAAACAGGTTATATCCTGGATCGTTCAACTGGTAATGAAATAGGTGTAAGAGCAGATATAACCCCTCAAATTTCAAGAGTTGATTATCAAATGACAGAAGGATTGGGTAATTCAAAATTTTCTTATATGGGTGATGTTTTACGTTTATCTTCTGGGCCATTTGACAGAATTAACCCGTTTCAAACAGGTGTTGAATACTTTGGTAATGTTACAAAGAAAGCTGATATTGAAATAATAAAACTAATGATAGATGTAATATGTTTATCTAAACAAAATAAAATAATTATAGAATTAGGTGATTTATCGGTTATTAATAATCTACTGTCAGAATTGAAAATATCTGATTCTGACAAATCTAAATTGATAGATTTCATTAATCTTAAATCTAAATCTGAAATAAAACATTTTTTTACTAGTTATACTCTTCCTAACAAAAAACTATCATTATTATTAGATCTGATAGATATATCTGGTGATATCTCAGTTTTGTCAGAACTAAAAGTTTTATCAAATAAGTATAAATTAGATATAGCTGAACAGATCAATGAATTGAATTTTATAGCCAAATCAATAAATAGATTTAGTGATATTTTAGAGATCCAAGTTGATCTTTGTGAATTACATGGTTTTAATTATCAATCGGGCTTGATCTATTCAGCATATGTACCTGGATTGAGAAAAGAAATCGCTAGAGGCGGCCGATATAAAGCTTATACCAATCAAGATGGCGTAGCACGTTGCGCCACAGGGTTCAGCTTAGATATTAAAGACATACTAAATCTATCAATTGGAAGGAGAGATACGCATGTCTAATGTGCTACTTATTGGTACTCATTGGGGGGATGAAGGTAAAGGCAAGATTGTCGATGTCCTATCTGAAAATGCTCAAGGATGTGTTAGATTTCAGGGTGGACATAATGCAGGTCACACACTTGTTATAAATGATGTAAAAACAATACTTCATTTAATCCCATCTGGAATATTACGTAACAATGTGAAATCAATCATTGGTAATGGTGTAGTAATCTCTCTTGAAGCATTACAGACTGAAATAAAAGATCTTATGAAGAATAAAATTTCGGTCGAGAACAAACTTTTTATAAGTCAATCTTGCCATGTGATCTTACCAACACATGTAGCGCTCGATATTGCACGTGAAAAGTCCCTGGGAAAATCTTCAATAGGAACTACAGGAAGAGGTATAGGACCTACCTATGAGGATAAAGTTGCCAGGAGAGGAATCAGAATAATTGATTTCTTTGATACAAATATTTTGAAAAAAAAGCTATCAATATCAATGGAATATCATAACTTCCTTTTAAAAAAATACTATCATGCCGATACTTTATCCATAGATGATACATTTGATAAGTTATTGCCAATATTCGAGAACATTAAACATCATGTTTGTGATGTTGTTCCGTTGATACTTGACCTCAACAAAAACTCAAATATTATTTTTGAGGGCGCACAAGGAACAATGTTAGACATAGATCACGGCACATATCCATATGTTACTTCTTCAAATACCACCTTATCAGGATTTATTTCAGGTACAGGTATAGGTGTTGATAAAGCTCACTATTCTCTTGGGATCACCAAGGCTTATTCTACTAGAGTTGGGCATGGCCCATTTCCCTCAGAATTACATGATCAGTTAGGTTTGGATATAGCAAAGTGGGGAGGAGAGGTCGGTGCTACTACGGGTCGTGCTCGTAGATGTGGTTGGCTTGATTTAAAGATCCTTAAACAGTCAATTGAACTAAACCGCATTAATGGTATTGCATTAACTAAACTTGATGTTCTCGATAATCTTGAAAAAATAAAAATATGTATAGATTACGATCCTATTAACTATGAGAACTTCAAAGCATCTAATATACAATATATAGAAATGGATGGGTGGATGACTTCAACAGTTGGCATAACAAACTTCAATGATTTGCCTAATAATGCCAAAGAATATATTTCAACCATAGAGAAGATTTCTGGAACAAAAGTAGTTATGATATCAACAGGCCCATCCAGACATCAAATAATAATTCTTGAAGATATTTTTAAACATCAATAGATGACAGACGATCAAAAATATATTTATGGTCTTCATACATGCAATGCTCAGCTCCGACTTGATCCTCAAAGTATAGAGATTTTATATCTAAAAAATACTCCACATAATAAACAAATTTTAAAGATTATTGATAATTGTAAAATAGCTGGAATTAATATTGTTCAGCTTGAAAAAGATCAATTAACAACTATGTGTTTATCATCTAAACACCAAGGCATAGTGATGCAATTATCAAATAACAGCTTTTCAGGCTTTGATTTAGATTTATATTTACAGAGAGAACCTAGCCCATTTATAGTTATTTTTGACTCTCTACAAGACCCAAGAAATCTTGGTTCATGTATCAGGTCAGCTAATGCAGCTGGAGTTCAATTAGTAATAAAAAGAAGATCGAATTCCTGTGAGATATCACCTTTGGTACATAAGATAGCATCAGGTGGACTTCAGGGTATATCATTATTAGAGACTAACAATCTTTCATCAATTATTAAAAAACTCAAAAACAACAATGTAATGATTCTTGGAACATCAGATATGGGATCAAAATCTCTCTATAATCTCAATAATATAACTGGTTCAGGAGTAGCAGTCATAATAGGGGCTGAGGGAGAGGGTATAAGTAAGTCATTATTAGAAGCCTGTGATGTTGTATGCTCTATCCCAATTTATGGCACAGTTGAATGTTTAAATGTAGCTGTGGCTACAGGTATTACGCTTTATCAGATTAAAAAACTTATTAAAAAAACAAAATGATTATTTGAATTATATCTGATACTAAAGTAGTATTCGCTTATTGGATAAAACTATGAAAAATTACGAATTATTATTAATGTTTAATACAAATCAAGAGGAATCTACTAATAAAACTGTGGAAAAGTACAAGGACCTTGTTACTAGTAAAGGTGGTAGTATTGATAGATATGAAGACTGGGGTGTTCTAAAGATGGCTTATAATATAAATAAAATTAACAAAGCTAGATATATTTTACTGAATTTTGAAGCCTCTAATGATGTACTTCTTGAACTTTCAGGCCTGATCAAATTTAATGATAATATAATTCGTCATATGTTCATTGCACAAAATAGAAAAATCACTGAACCATCACCAATGATGCAAAACAGAGAAAGAGCTTAAAGTATGACGGAAGAAATCACTAAGAAAAAGTCTGACATGATTGATGAGATTGATTATAAAAATCTTAGTTTCTTAAGAAAGTTTATTACTGAATCTGGAAAAATATCTCCAAGAAGAATTGCCGGTACATCAGCAAAAGAACAACGAAGAGTTAACAAGGCAATAAAGATAGCTAGACATTTAGCTTTATTACCATTTTGCGATAATCATAAAAAATAATGGATGTATTACTTTTAAAAACTATTAAAAATCTTGGTGAAATTGGAGCTAGAGTTTCTGTCAAATCAGGGTATGCAAGAAATTTTCTTATTCCTACGAATCAAGCCGTTCTTCCAACAGAGGCAAACTTAGCTAAAGTTGAAGCACAAAAACAAGAATTATTAAAGCAGGATGCAGAGTTGAAGTCTAAGGCAATAGCAGATAAAGATAGATTTAATGGTTATGTGCTTATGTTTGAAGTAAATATTCAAGAAGATGATAAAATTTTTGGTTCAGTCACGCTTCAAAATATCATGGACAAACTTAAAATTGATGGATTTGATTTACAGAAGAAACAAGTCAATCTTCCTTCAGGCCCTATCAAGACAGTTAGAGATGACTATATAATAACTGTGAGTCTACACTCAGATGTATCCGTAACCATTCCCATTAAGCTTGAAGTAAATAATGAAGCTCCTGAAAATGTTAATAAAGACATAGCTCAAGATGATCAAAAAGCAGCAGACTAATTTACTTGTTTTTTTATAGTAAATATATACTAAAGATTAATTATACTTTGCATCATATAGGTTATTAGACAGCAAATTTATATTAAGTATTCCACAATTTTTACACAGCTTCTTATCTACAAAATCTATTTTTTTTCAGTTAGAATAAATAATGGATAATAAAATACCATCCACACCGAAATCTATAGAGGCTGAACAGGCTTTTCTAGGGTCTCTAATAATGGATTCATCTGCTTGGGATCAAATATCTCATTTAATCAAGTCTAAGGATTTCTATGATGCCAATAACAAGTTAATTTTTAATGAAATTCATGATCTTGCTGTAGCTGGTCAAATGATTGACGTTGTTGTTTTAGAAGATTGTTTAAAAAGTAAAGGTATTCTTGATAAAATTGGTGGTCTTTCTTATCTTGCAGACTTAGCTAGAAAAGTTCCAACTTCTGCTCATATAAAAGCATATGCAGATATTATCAAAGAAAAAGCTGTAATGAGGGAGCTTATCAACATAAGCAATAGGACGGTTCAAGCAGTTCATCAAAGCGAACAGGGAGATGTAAAGCAAGTTTTAGACAAAGCGGAATCTGATATCTTCAGTATATCATCTCAGTCTTCCATTAATGATGGTTTACAAAAAATTGGCCCTGTAGTTAATTCATACATTGAAACTGTCTATAGTAAAAAAAATAGCGATGAGCTTGATTACTTACTAACTGGTTATAGTGAGTTTGATAAATTGGTTTCAGGTTTACAAAAATCTGATTTAATAATCATTGCGGGAAGACCTTCGATGGGGAAGACAGCGTTCGCAATGAATATAGCTCAAGACATTGTTTTTAAACAGAAAAAAAAGGTGGGTTTCTTTAGCCTTGAGATGTCAGCTCAATCCATAGCTCTTAGGATGCTATCATCCTTAAGTTCAGTTTCTCAGCAAAAGATTAGAACTGGTGACTATGAAGTATCACCTAAAGATACAAAAAATGTAACCTCTGCAATAGAAATGATGAATGATAATAATTGTAATTTCTATATTGATGATACAGCTGCAATCTCTCCAATGGATTTACGATCAAGAGCAAGAAGAATGAAGAGAGAAACTGGATTAGATATGATAATTGTTGATTATTTGCAGTTAATGTCTATACCCCAG
>MDSV01140520.1_pt1 | contig 31679 bp, 29 predicted proteins | sample 810851 | NCBI WGS metagenome assembly MDSV01 (sample SAMN05326640, study PRJNA326480) | marine metagenome | isolation source: seawater | place: Atlantic Ocean: North East | collected 2012 | reverse complement strand
CCCTTCTAAAAAAAATATTATAATTTATGATTGTGAAAATAAAGATCAGCTACTGCAAGTTGTGCCAAAAGATGATTATGAAATTATTTCAAACAGGATTAACAAAATAAAAAAAATCTATATAAGTAAAAAAATTATTACTTATATTTTCAGAAATTTTTTGAAAAGATCATTAAAACAAAATTATATTGCTGCACTAATTAAAATTATTTCTCCAAAAGTTGTTATTACTAATGTTGAAAATTCATCAGATTTTCATATAAGTGCAAAAATATTTGCCAACTCTAAAATAAAGTTTTTAGCAGTACAAAACTCATTTTGGGTAAAACAAGAAATTGCGCTTATTGATCAGGCTGTAGGAATCTACATACCTGAGTTTTTGTGTTTTAGCGAATATGAAGAACAAGTTTTCAGCAAAAAAATTTGTGATGTTAAAAAGTTTTCTGTTATAGGATCGCTTAGATCATCTTTAGCTAGAGAATATGTAAAAAAAAATAATATTAATATTAATCCTGATAAATATGATATTTGCTTGATTTCTGAACCTAATGCTCAAATGATACCAGAGTTTGAATATATAGATAAGTTTGAAGAAGCACCAGGAATAATTGCGGAGTATACACATCGACTTTGTAAAAATAAAAATTTAAAACTAGTTTTTTCAGGAAAAAATAAAATTGGTGAAGATTTTTCCGATGAAGAAATTTACTATTATAAAGAATTTCTTAAACACTATGATTTTAAAATATCTCAATCAAAGAGAGAAGATTATGGAACCTCAATTAATGTTATGCAAAGCAAATTAGTTATAGGACATTTTTCAACTGTGTTGCGAGAAGCTGTTTCATTTAAAAAAAAAGTACTTGTATATAATTTTACTGGCCATCCAGATGTTATTTATCCATCAGGAGGATTGTGCATATTAAATAACTCTTCCTATGATGAATTTGAAAAAAGGGTTCTCGAAATATTATCTTTAAATACTACTCAATATGAAGATAAATTATCTAAAAAAATGGATTTTATTATGAGTGGAAAATCAGATACCGCCGACCATCTGCGAGAAAGATTAAAAGAAATAATAGGCTAAAAAACCAGCAAATTGCAATATTTTAAAGATTATTCTTTACCGTTCAATAAGTGAACGTTATACTGTTCAATAATTGAACAATATGAAAAACAAACAAGAGCACTTTGATATTTTAAGAAAGATACAAAAGAAACCAAACGCAAGCCAACGAGAGTTAGCTTCGGACCTAGGTTTTAGTTTAGGGAAATTAAATTATTGCCTTAAAGCATTACAAGAAAAAGGATTTGTTAAAATTAAAAATTTTAATAAAAATCCAAATAAAATCAACTATTTTTACATTTTGACCCCTAAAGGTGTTGCAGAAAAAACCAAACTTACTCTCGATTTTATGAAAAGAAAGATGAAAGAGTATGATGAATTAAAAAAAGAAATGGAGTAGACCGTGTGGACTGTAATTAAATTTGACAAAAAGCAATTCCATTTTTTTAAAAATGAATTAAAAAATAAATTGAGCAAAGATTATTTTTTATACTCACCAAAATTACTAATCCACAAGTATAAAAACAATAAACTAATAAAAAAAGAATTTAATATATTGGGAGATTATGTTTTTTGTTATGATAAAAAACTAAAAAACAAAGAAGTATTATCTCAATTAAAATTTGTAAAAGGATTAAAATATATACTTGATGGTTTTTTGTCCTCACAAGAAGAAATAGAAGAATTTATTAGTAAATGTAAAGAATATGAAAATAAAAATGGTTATATAACACAAAACATTTTTCAACTTCAAGAGGATTTAAATTACAAATTTGCATCAGGGCCATTCGTAGATAAAATTTTTCGAATAATCAATATCCAACAAAACAAAATTAAAATTTTAATGGGAAACTTAAAAACAACGATTAATAAAAAAGAATTTTTGTTTAATCCTGCTTAAAAATAATAAAATGTGCTCAGCTAGTAATGTAAAATACGTTTTTTGCAAAGTGCGGAGCTTTGAGTAAACTTTTTTTCTAATTCATTATTATAAATTAAAAATGTTCAGCAAGTTAAAAACGATACTATCAAAAAAACAATTAACTTATTTTTATTTTTTTATCTTTTTATCTTTGATCGTAATGATTTTAGAAACTATTGGTATTGGTCTCGTAATTCCATTTATACAAGTTTTTATTAATGATGGAATTCATCCTAAATTAATAGAAATTTTAAATACTTTTAATATTTTTCCTGAAACGAAAGCAGATTTAATTTTTATTCTAATAATGATTCTCGCTATCGTCTACACTTTTAAAGCTTCTTTTTTGACGTATGTATCTTACATTCAATTAAAGTACCTAGCAGACTTAAGGATTTCATTAACAAATAGACTTTATTCTATATACTTAAACAAACCTTTCAAATTTCATTTAAATAATAATTCATCTAATCTAATTAGGAATGTTAATGAAATTGAACTTGTTGTTTATGTTTTAAAATCGTTAATTTTACTAATAAGTGAAACATTAGTATTTTTAGGTATTTCTGTATTTGTAATATTTTATGAACCGTTAGGTTCACTTGTAGTAATTACATTTTTAGGTTCATTTGGTTATTTATTTTTTAGAAAAGTACAAATAAAAGCAAAATCATGGGGTGAGACAAGACAAATACATGCTGGATTAAGTCTAAAATATTTACAAGATGGGTTTGGATCAATTAAAGATATAAAAATTTTACAAAGATCAAGTGAATTTATTAAAGTTTTTACGAATAATAATAAAATACTTAATACATGTGAAATAAAACAAAATTTTGTAGATTCGTTGCCACGACTTTGGTTGGAATGGTTGGCGATACTAGGGTTTATCTTACTGATACTGTTGATGATTTTTCAAGGTAAAGAACTATCATATATAGTTCCTTTACTGGGTTTATTTGCAGCTGCAGCTTTCAGAATAATGCCTTCTCTAACTAGAATTATGAATGCTATACAGGGCATGTTGTATGATCATGCAGTTTTTGATGTTGCGTTGACTGAATTTCAAAAAGAAAATTTACAAAATAATTATAGCAGAAAAAAATTAGGTAATATTTCACTAGAAAAAGAAATTGAACTTAAAAATATAGATTTTAAATATTCTAATACAGGGCCAGTTATATTGAAAAATATAAACTTAAATATTGATAAAGGAACTACCGTTGGTTTAATTGGTGAAAGTGGAATTGGAAAAACAACCCTAATAAATATAATTTTAGGTCTTTTGAATCCTAGCAGCGGCACTATAAAAGTAGATGGTACAAGTATTTTTGAAAATACTGAAAGTTGGCAAAATCAAATTGGTTATGTACCTCAGAATATTTATCTTACAGATGATACAATAAGAAAAAACATAGCATTTGCTTTACCTGAAGAAAAAATTGATAAGGATGCAATAAATAAAGCGGTTAAAAATGCTCAACTAGATAGTCTGATTAACAGTTTAGATAAAGGTGTAGAAACGAAGGTTGGTGAATCTGGTGACAGAATTTCAGGAGGGCAACGTCAACGTATAGCCATAGCAAGAGCATTATATTCTAATCCTAAAATTTTAATTTTAGACGAATGCACTAACTCATTAGATTTAGAAACCGAAAAACAAATTATAAATGAAGTCAACGCTCTAAAGGGTAAAAAAACTATTATTATGATTACACATCGCTTATCAACTTTAAAGAATTGTGATTATATTTATGAGATAGATAAAGAGGGTTTAAAGATTCAATAAAATTAAATAATGAGTAACAGAATATTAATAATTGGTGGTGCCGGGTATATTGGTACAGTTGTGACTAAGCATCTCTTAGAAAAAAAATATTATATTTCATGTTTAGATAATTTAATTTATGAACATTCTCATTCTTTAGAAGAGTTTAAAAAAAATAGTAAATTCAATTTTGTTTATGGAGACTTAAGAGATAAAATTCTTATAAACAAATTATTAAACTCATGTGATGCAGTAATTATTCTTGCAGGTTTAGTTGGGGATCCAATAACTAAAAAATATCCCGAAGTATCAGAAAAAATTAATAATATTGGAATTAAAAATTTAATTAATAGTTGTAAGAATAAAAAAATAGAAAAGGTCATTTTTGTTTCGACATGCTCAAATTATGGTTTAAGCAAAACTAATTCTTTATTAAGTGAAAATGCTGAACTTAAACCAATATCATTATATGCAAAGCAGAAAGTTGATGTAGAAAAATATATTTTAGCTCAACAAAATAAAGATACTTTTGATTTTAGCCCCACTATTTTAAGATTTTCTACCGCATTTGGACTGTCCCCACGAATGAGGTTTGATTTAACGATCAACCAATTTTCTAAATCAATTTTTGAAAAAGAAAAACTAGAAGTATTTGATTCAGACACTTGGCGACCATATTGTCATGTTAATGATTTTGCTAGAGCCCTTGAAGTCATATTAACTGTAGATAAAAAAACAACTAATTTTGAAGTATTTAATGTAGGCGGAGATAGAAATAATTTTACAAAAAAACAAATAGTAGAGCAAATATTTAAATTTTTACCCAGTGATAAAGTTTCATTTACAAATAAAACAAGAGATGCAAGAAATTATAAAGTGAATTTTTCTAAAATTTATAAAACTCTAAATTTTAAAATAAAATATTCGGTAAGCGACGGAATTGAAGAAATGATAAGTTTTTATAAACAGAACGCAAAAAGAATGGATTTATTTAAAAATATAAAATTCGGTAATAGCGTTATAAATTTAAAACATTTATGAAAACTATTTCACCAAGAGTAATCGTTAAACAAATTCAAAAAGTAATCGGAAAAGGATCTCATCAATTACACGAACCTTATTTTTCAGGAAAAGAAATAAAATACCTGAACGACACAATCAAAAAAAATTTTGTATCTTCCGCTGGAGCTTATGTAAATAAATTTGAAAAAAAAATTGTAAAATATACTGATACAAAATTTGCTGTAGCAGTAGTTAATGGAACTCAAGCAATATATATTTCTCTTAAAGCTTGCAACGTGCAGAGAAATGAAGAAGTTTTAGTTCCGGCATTAACTTTTGTGGGAACAGTAAATGCTATAAGCTATTTAGGAGCAAAACCACATTTTGTAGACTCTCATATAAAAAATTTTGGTATTGATTGTTTAAAATTAGAAAAATATTTGAATAAAATTTCAAAAATTAAAGGAAAAAAATGTATAAACACAAAAACTGGGAAAGTAATTAAGGCAATTATACCAGTGCATATATTTGGTCACGCATGCAATATAGATGAAATTGTCAAAATTGCTAAAAAATTTAACTTAATTGTTATTGAAGACGCAGCAGAAGCGCTTGGTAGTTTTTATAAGAAGAAACATCTTGGTACATTTGGAGATATTGGATGTATTAGTTTTAATGGAAATAAAATAATTACTACAGGAGGTGGAGGTATGGTTATCACAAATAAAAAACATTTAGCAAAAAAAATAAAACATTTAACAACGACTGCAAAGATAAAACATAAATGGGACTATATTCACGATGAGATTGGTTATAATTTTCGCATGCCTAATTTAAATGCCGCTTTAGGCTTGGCCCAATTAGAAAAAATTCAACTTTTTTTAAAAGCTAAGAAATATTTATTTAAAAAATATTTTAAAGTTTTTAATAAAATGAAAGGTATTTCTTTATTTAAAGAACCAAAGAATGCAAAAAGTAATTATTGGTTACAAACCTTAGTTCTAAGCAAAAATAACATTAAACTAAGAAATAAAATCTTAAAAGAATCGCACGATAAATCAATATATGTCAGGCCAGTTTGGAAATTAATTTCTGATTTAAAACCATACAAAAAAAATCAAAAAATGAATCTTTCTGGTGCTAGAGATATATACAATAGAACAATAAATTTACCCAGTAGTCAAAGCCTGATATTAAAATAAATTTATGAAAAAAATAATATTAGTAGGAGCAGGTGGTCATTGCGTATCATGTATAGATGTAATTGAAAAAGAAAAAAAATTTAAAATTTTTGGTTTAGTAAATAATGAAAAAAAAAAAATTTTAAAAAAATATAAAGTGATTGGCCGAGATAAAGATTTAAAAAATATTTCAAAAAAAATTAAATATTCATTAATTACTTTAGGTCAAATTAAAAATAATAGAGCTAGAGAAATATTATTTGAAAAAATATTGAATTATGGTTATAAATTGCCAACAATAATTTCTCCTTTATCATATGTTTCTAAAAATTCCTCTATAGGAGAAGGTACAATTATTATGCATGGAGCTATAGTAAATGCTGGGGCTAAAATTGGTCGAAATTGCATAATTAATAGTAAATCTTTAATAGAGCACGACGTAATTATTGAAGATCATTGCCACGTAGCTACAAGGGCAACAGTAAATGGTGGAGTAAAAATTAAAAAAAATTCTTTTATTGGAAGTTGCGCTGTTATTAAACAAAACCTCACTATTGGAAAAGGTTGTTTTATAAACGCAAATATATTCCTAAGGAAAAATTTAAAGGATAATGAAAAAATATATAAGTAAAAATAAAACAATTATTATTGCTGAAATAGGAGTTAATCATAATGGGAGTCTTAAGATTGCTAAAAAATTAATTGACGTTGCAAAGAAGTCGGGCGCTGATTATGTTAAATTTCAAACTTTCAAAGCAGAAAATTTAGTTCGTAAAAATACACCTTCAATCAAATACCAAAATAACAATGTAAACAAAAAAGTAACCCAATTTGAGCTTCTTAAAAAACTTGAACTTTCTAAGAATTGCCACGAAAAAATTATTAAATACTGTAGTAAAAAAAAAATTAATTTTATGTCAAGCCCTTTTGATTTAGATAGTTTAAACCTTTTATTCAATTTAAATATTTTTGATATAAAAATTGCATCTGGAGAAATTAATAACTTTATTTTTCTAAAAAAAATAGCAAAAAAAGCAAAAAAAATATTTCTTTCAACAGGTATGTCAAATTTAAATGAAGTATTAAAAGCAGTAAAAATCTTAATTAAAAATGGTGCAAAAAAAAATCTTATTACAGTTCTACATTGTCATACCGCGTACCCAACCAAACTTAAAGACGTAAATTTATTAGCAATGAAAACTATGCAAGAAAAATTTAAAATTAACATTGGATACTCAGACCATACTCTTGGGAACGAGACATCGATCGCAGCGGTAGCTTTAGGAGCTAATGTTATTGAGAAACATATTACGCTAAACAAAAAAATGAAAGGACCAGATCATAAAGCAAGCATGGAACCAAAACTTTTTCATAATTTTGTAAAATCAATAAGAAATACTGAAATTTTACTTGGTAGCAAAATAAAAAAATTAACTATTTCTGAGGGTAAAATAAAAAAATTCGTTAGAAAATCTATTGTTGCTAAAAAAATTATAAAAAGAGGAGAGCTATTTACAGAGGCAAATACTACTTGCAAAAGACCAGAAGGTGGCATTTCCTCAGAGTTTTGGAGTAATGTCATTGGAAAAAAATCTAAAAAAAATTTCAAACCTGATGATTTTATATTATTAAAATGAAAATTTGTATTATTACTAGTAACAGAGCAGATTTTGGTCTTTTAAAGAATTTAATTTACGAAATTAAAAAAAAAAAAAATTTTAAAATTAAAGTTATAGCGTCTGGCTCTCACTTTTCAAAAAAGCATGGGTTTACCTATAAAGAAATAAAAGAAAGTAAAATAAAAGTAGATAGAAAAATTATTTGTATATCTAGTTTTAATAATTCAAAAGATATTTCTCAAATAATGTCTAAATGTATAATGGAAACATCAAAAATATTTTCAAACATTCGGCCAGATCTTTTAATTATTTTAGGAGATAGATATGAGATTTTAGCTTCAACGATTTCAGCTCATATTTCTAGAGTTCCGGTAGCCCACATACATGGAGGCGAGGTTACACAAGGTGTTATTGATGATGCTTTTAGACACTCCATTACAAAAATGTCACATATTCACTTTGTTGCTAACGAAACTTATAGAAAAAGAGTAATCCAATTAGGTGAAAATCCAAAAAGTGTTCATAATGTTGGTGGCTTGGGTGTTGAAAGTATAAGTAAAACAAAATTATTAGGAAAAAAAATTTTGGAAAAAAAATTTAATTTTAAATTTAACAAAATCAACTTTCTAGTTAATTTTCATCCTGAAACATTAAGTGGAAATCAAGCTCGAAAACAAATAAAAATTATATTATCAGCCTTAAGAGGTTTAAAAAATACGAATTTAATTTTTACTTTACCTGGTGCAGATTTAGAAAATAAAATTATTTTAAAAGAAGTCAAACAATTTGTAAAAAAGAATAAAAATGCTTTTTTTTATGAATCGCTTGGGCAAATAAATTACTTTTCATTCCTTAAAGAAATAGATGGTATGATTGGGAATTCTTCAAGTGGACTTCTTGAAATGCCATATTTTAAAAAAGGAACTATAAATATAGGAAATAGACAGCTAGGAAGACTTCAATCGAATAGTGTAATTAATGTTAAAATTAACAAAACACAAATTATTAAAGCTATAAAAATATTATTATCCAAAGAATTTCAAAGAAAAATAAAAAATTGTAAAAATTTATATGGAAAGCCTGGTGCTTCAAAAAAAATTGTACAAATTTTAGAAAAGATTAAAGTAAAAAAAATTATAAATAAAAAATTTTTTGATATAAATAAATTTAATTTTTTTAAATATTGACACACTAAAAAAGTTTGCCTATGTCATCACATATGAAAATTTTATGCTTTGATTTGGATAATGTTATTTGTTTCACTAAAGGTAACGATTATGATAAATCAAAGCCAAACAAAAAAATTATAAGTTTGATAAACAATTTATATAAAGATGGTTATACCATTAAAATTTTTACAGCTAGATATATGGGTAAATTTAAGGGAAACTCTAAAAAAGCAACAAAATATGGATATAAAAAAACTTTTACTCAATTAAAAAAATGGGAATTAAATTTCCATGAATTAATACTAGGAAAACCTTCCTATGATTTATTTATTGATGACAAAGCTTTAGGATTCAAAAAAAACTGGGTTAAGCAATTTAAACAAATTATAAAATAAACTATAGTAATTAAAATGAAATTAAAAAGTTTAAAATTTTTAGAAAACTTATCAAAAAAATTAAGAAAAAATAAAAGAAAAATTGTTTTATGTCATGGTGACTTTGATTTCCTTCACTTGGGGCATATTAAACATTTTAAGGCAGCAAAAGACAAAGGTGATTATTTAATTGTAAGCGTTACAAGTGATAACAAAATGCAAAAAGGTATTGGAAGACCGTTATATAAAGAAAAAGAAAGAATTGAATTTTTATCATCTATATCAATAATAGATTTTCTTTATATCGATAATAATAGAAGTGCTGTAGAAATTATTTCTAAAATTAAACCTACCTACTATGCCAAAGGTGTTGATTATAAAGATATAAAAAAAGATTTTACTGGAGGGATTGAAAATGAAAAAAGAGAACTCGAGAAATATGGTGGAAAAATTATTTATACTAATGAACAAACATTTTCAGCCTCAAGTATAATTAATCAGTTAACCCTTGATAAAAAAATGGTTTCCATAATTAAAGATATAAAGAATAAATTTTCTTTTGAAGAAGTTAAAAATATTATTGATAAAATGAAAAGTAAAAAAGTTTTAATTATTGGTGATACAATTTTAGATGAATATGTATATGTTGAAGGTTTAGGAAAACCTTCAAAAGAAAATATAATAGCAGGATTATATAAGAATAAAGAACTTTTTTTAGGAGGCGTTTTTGCATCGATAGGAAATTTATCTTCTTTTTGTAACAACATTGATTTTATTACATCCACTGGTAGTGAAAAAAAATACATTGATTTTATAAAAAAAAATATTCCAAAAAATATTAAAAAGAGACTATTTTTTAAAAGTCATTCAATCACAACTAAAAAAACCAGGTTTATAAGTAAAGGACATTCACATCTGAAAAAATTATTTGAAGTATATAAAATGGAAGATGAACCAATAAGCAAGCAAACTGAAAAAAAAATTTACAAATATTTAAAAGAAAATATTAGAAAATATGATTTGGTAATTGTTAATGACTATGGTCACGGTTTATTAACAAAAAAATTAATTGAAATAATATGTAATAAATCAAAATATTTAGCGGTAAACGTACAAATTAATGCAGGAAATCAAGGATACAATTTAGTGACAAAATATAAAAAAGCTAAATATTATTCACTTGATGTTGAAGAAGCTAAAAGAGCTACGAATAAAAAAAATATGAACCAAAAGGATGTGCCTAAAGATATACTAAAGCTGACTGGTGGTAGCAATGTGTCTGTTACTATGGGATCACAAGGAAGTTTAAGTTGTAGCAAAAACAGTAAAAAAATATTTTATGTTCCATCTTTTACAAATATAGTCGTAGATACTATGAGTGCTGGAGATGCTTATTTTGTAATTTCATCTATGATGCTTTATTTATCCAGATCTTTACAAATTTCTTCTTTTGCAGGAAATCTAGCTGGAGCAATAACAGTTGGTGTTGCTGGATGTATTCCAATTGATAAATCAAAATTTATACAATCTATAAGCACACATTTTAAAATTTGATGCTAGAAATTATTTATATTTAAGTATACATAAAGGCAATTTATAAATTTATAACATGCTAGAAATAAATTACGAAAAATTACTAAAAAAATATAATTCTGAAATACTTACGAAGACAAGAGCATTTAATACTGATCAAGAACATCTAAGGTTTTGGGTACCTAGTGAAGATAATACTGAAAGTGTTCTTAATTTAATCGATAGCTTAAAAGAGAGTAAAGAATTTAATTATAAAATTATATTTTCTAAAACAATTTTTAATAAGGAAAATATAAAAAAGTTGAATTTAATTTTCAGCAAGTTTTCAAAATATAATAGCAAAGAAGAAAACAATGATTATATTTATGAATTTGAGATAAACAAAGATCAATTAAATGATTTTTTTAGGGATAAAACAAAAATAATTTCTAAAAAAATAATTAAAAAAGAACAGATTGAAGATGTTAAGTTTGTACCTAATATTTTTGAAAAAGAAGAAATTAAAAATTATTATATAAAACCAATAGAAATATTTAATTTTGAAAAATTTAAAAACTTTTTTGTTGAAGTGGATAATTTAAATTTAACAAATGAAAAAGAATTAGAGAAATTTAGTTCAGATGTTATGGGCTATGAACTTTCTCTAAAATTAGAAAAGTCAAACTTATTAATTGTTGATTTTTCATTTAAAAAAAAGAGTTCAAGCAAAGAGCCAGAATGGTTAAATAAATTTTTTAAAATTGTAAAAAAATTAATTGAAAACAAGCCTTTAAGAGAAATTAAGGAACACGCAACAATTTATTTAGTTGATATGCTTAGACCTAAAGACATTAAATCAATAGGTATTATTCACCCTGATAATGAAGGAAAAGTTTTTTATGAATTAAAAAATTTTTTTTCAACTGCATATAATTCATTTATAAAAAAAAATAATGATTTAAATAAATATTACAAAAATTTATCATCTAAATGGAGAGACTTAGAAGAGACTAAAAAGATTGAAATTTTAAGTAAAGAACTAGTTCAATTTAGTGAAAAAAATAATTTTTCTAAAAATTTAAAGGATATAAGTATTAAAAGGATAGAGTACGATTTTAAAGTTGTACTTAATGTCAGTCAAGATTTTTTAGCTAAACAAAAAACCAAAAACTACCTTTTAGAATTAGAGGAGCAACTAAAAAAGAATGTAGATTTTAGACTCGAAGTTTTTATCACTATGATGATTGATATGCAAAAGCTTCGTACAGGCAAATCGTTTAAAGATAATAAATATTTAAAAGATGATTAATATTAATAGCAAATGTATTGATTTTATACTTGATGTTACTATCACTATAATGCATAACGGTAAGAAAAATATAGAAAAAGATTTTTTAAAAATTAAATTGCTTTAATAAATATGGATAAAAGTAAATCAGAATTAATGTTAGACGCCTCTAAGATTTCATGGCATTTAGAAAGAGTAGAAGCGTGGAAAAGGGGAGAAAGAATAGCCCCAATAACAATTGATATGGCTTTAACAAGATCTTGTAATTATTCATGTCATTTTTGCTACGCAATGATGCAAGAAAATGAGAGAGAAGATGTAATTACGAAAGAAGTAATGGATAATTTTCTTAAAGATTGTGCTGATACTGGAGTTAAATCAATTAGTTTTATATCTGACGGGGAAAGTACCATCTCACCAGTTTTTGCTGATGCGATAAAAACCGGTTATGAATTAGGGTTATCAATGGCAGCGGCTTCTAATGGATTTGTTTTAACTAAAAATCAAGCCGAAAAAATTTTACCGTATATGGAATACTTAAGAATTAATTTTTCAGGAGGCGAAAGAAAAAGATATGCGGAAATTATGGGATGTAAAGAAAGTTATTTTGATAGAGTTTGTAAAAATATATCAGATATGATGGAGATAAAACGAAGGCTTAAACTACCTGTTACAATTGGAATGCAAATGGTTTTAATGCCAAAAGATGCAGATCAAATAGTTCCTTTTGCAAAATTAGGAGCAGAGTTGAAGCCAGATTACGCTGTAATAAAACATTGTTCAGATAATGAAGATGGTGATTTTCTTGGTATCGACTATAACGACTACGATAATGTTCATCCATTATTAGAAGAAGCTGAAAAATATTCTACAGATGATTATAAAGTTATAATTAAATGGTCAAAAATAAAAGATAAAGGAAACGAGGGAAGATCATACCAAAGATGTTATGGTGTTCCATTTCACTTACAGCTTTCTGGATCTGGTTTAATTGCACCGTGTGGTCCCTTATTTAATGAAAAGTATAAAAAAGTCCATATTGGAAATATATGTAAAGATAGATTCAAAGATATTATTGCGTCAGATAGATATTGGGAAGTTGTTAATTATTTATCTTCATCTAAATTTAATGCCCAAACAATGTGCTCTCCACTTTGTATGCAACATAAAACAAATGAAGTTTTAGATTCATATCTAAAAGGAGATATAGATCTTAAAAAACCTGAAAATACTGAACCTCCTCTCCACAAGAATTTTATATAAGCATTAAATTTTATAAGAAAGTAATAGTTAAAATGACACTCAAAGAAAAACTAAAAATTTATTATAACTTACTTTTAATCAGAAATGTAGAAGAAGCAATAGAAGACAGGTATCATCCTGCTGATAAGATGCGTTGTCCAATTCACATGTGTATTGGTCAAGAATTAATACCTTCGGTTTTAAATCTTTTCATGAAAACAAAAGACAGTTTGTGGAGTCATCACAGATCTCACGGATACTACATGTGTAAAGGTGGATCAGTTAAGGAAATGATATCAGAATTCTATGGAAAAAAAACTGGTACAAATGGTGGTTTAGCTGGTTCACAGGAATTATCTTATCCAAAAACTAATTTTTATAGTGGCACAATATTGTGTGGAGCTTTTTCTATGGCAGTAGGAGATGCTTTTTCAAAAAAATATAAAAATCAAAAAAATGTTGCAATAGCGATAATAGGAGATGGAGGAATGGAAGAAGGTATAGTTTTTGAATCTTTAAATATTGCATCAATGATGAAGCTTCCAATAATATTTATATGTGAGAATAATTTGTACTCAGTTCATACAAATTTAAAAGAAAGGCAAAATTCAAAAACTATCTATCAAAAGATAAAATCATTTGGAATTAAATCGTCAATATACAAAGGAAATGATCCTGACAGATTACATGATGTTTTAAAAAAAATTACTTCCGATGTAAGAGAAAATAATAAGCCACATTTTTTAGAAGTATCTACCTATAGATTTTCTGGACATGTTGGGCCTGAAGGAGATGATCAATATGGATATAGACCAAAAAAAGAAATTGCATATTGGAAAAAAAGAGATCCTTTGAAATATTACGAAAAGAAACTAGACAAAAAAATTAAAAATTTTCATATAATAAATAAAAAATATAAAAAAAAAATTAATAAAATAATAAACGATGCATTTAATTTTGCTGAAAAAAGCCAGTTTCCTAAGAAAGATTATTTAAAATTCAATTATCAAAATACCTACAGTAAAATTGTTAAAAAATTTTACTCTAAAAATATTCAATTAAATGTGTCACAAAAAGATCATAAACCAAAACCATATTAAATGAAAAAAAGAGAATTAACGTTTGGTGAAGCAATAAATGAAGCTCAAATTCAAGCAATGAGTTTAGATAAAAGTGTTTTTATTACAGGACTTCAACCTGAAAAAACTGGTAATGTTTTTGGTACATGCAAAAATATTTTAAAAAAATTTGGTAAAAAAAGAATTTTCCCCTCCCCAACCTCTGAACAAGGGGTTACAGCTTTAGCAGCGGGTGCGGCTATAAATGGATTAAGACCAATAATAATTCATGAACGAGTTGATTTTATGGCTTATACTTTTGATCAATTAGCTAACTGGATTTCCCTTTGGTCTTTCAAAAGTGCAGGCAAAAGTAAAGTACCTTTAGTCATAAGGGCCTGCATCGGAAAAAATTGGGGACAAGGTCCTCAGCATGGAAAAACACTCCACTCATCTTTTTCTTACTTGCCAGGTATAATTATAGCTATGCCTTCCTCACCTTCAGAAGCAAAAGGATTATTATTATCAAGCGTAATGTCAAACGATCCAATAATTTTTCTCGAATATAGAGCTTTGTACAATACAAAAGAACATGTAGATGAAAAACCATATTTTATTAAGTTGGGCGAACCACGAAAAAGATTAAGTGGAAAAGATATCACGGTTGTTGCAGCGGGAGCTTCTGTTCTGACAGCTCTGCAGGGAGCTGAACAGCTTAAGGAAAAAAAGGTAAGTATAGATCTATTTGATTTAAGAACAATTAATCAAATTAAAATGGATAAAATATTTAATTCAATTAAAAAAACTAAAAAAGTTCTAGTACTCGAAGATGGTTGGTCTAAAGGAGGATATGCCTCAGAAGTTATAACTATGATCACAGAAAAAGGTATTAAATTGGATAGAAAACCTAAAAGAATTTGTTGGCCAGATAGTCATCTTCCAATGTCGAGACCTCTTGAAGCAGATTTTTATTTTACAGCAAAAGATGTATATGAAGCGTGTTTAAACCTTTTGTCTAAAAAATAAAAACCTATTCATTCAAATTTAAAAAAACAAGTTAATTCAAAAAATATTAATAATAAAATGTGTGGAATTACATTAACAACATGTACAAAGTTGATTAAAACTAATAGTAGACTAAATCCAATAACTTTTCAAAAAATTTTAGAAAATAAAAAAAGTGATGAAAACATTATCAATAAATTATACAAGTTATCATTTGATTATAAATCAGATATTAACTTTATCAATTACTTTAAATCTAAAAACGAAAGAATAAAAATAAAAAATTTCTTGAAAAAAGTAAAAAAAAAATTTTCTAAGGAAACTAATGAAAAAAACCTTGAAAAATTAAAAGATATAGAATGGTTTTTAGGAGAGGAGCTTTTACAAAGATATAAATTTGTTAAAAAATTTGCATTAAAAAAAAATAATATGAGGCACTCTCTAGTTTTTTTTAAAGTTCTTCATTCAGTGATTAATTCAATTAATTTATTAGAAATAAGAGGTAGAGATTCTTTAGGTATTTTTTTTAATATTACTTTAGAAAAAAATGAAAAAAATCTAAAAATTGTAAAAAATTTAAATCCGAATGGTAAATATTCTTATAAAATAACTACAAAAAAAATTATATTAAATGTTGTTTATAAAACATTTAATATAATTGGATCTTTAGGTGAAAATTCAAATAAGTTACTCCATCAATTCAAGAGAGATAAAAGTATAATTAATTTATTTTTGCAAGGTAACTTTGAGACTGTTACAATAATTGCTCACACAAGGTGGGCTTCAGTTGGAAAAGTAAACTTAGAAAATACACATCCAGTTATTAAAAATAAAATATTTTCATTTATGAATGGAGATATACAAAATTACAAAAATTTTATTAAATCTAAAAATAAAAAGAATAAAGAAAGCGACGCTTTTGCATTATGCAACATATTTAATAGTCAAAAAGATTTTAAAAACAAACTTAAGACTAAAAAATTAATCCATCAAACTAAAGGTTCTTTTGCCGGTGTAGTGTTTTTAGAAAATGATATATCTGAAATATTGCTAATTAGAAAAGGTTCTATGGGTTTATTTAATGGAAAAAATAGTGATAGAATTTTTTTTTCCTCAGATATATACGGTTTAGTAGAAGATTGTCAAAAAAGTATTGAATGCAAAAAAGATTCTTTTTCTACTCTTAAGATATCTGTAGATAATACTAAATTAAAAAATTTCAGTTTACAGAAAAAAAATAATAAAAGCTTTTTATATAATCGTTATGAGAATAATGTAATAACAAGAAGAGATTTAGTTAAGAAAAATTATAAGTATTATTTAGAAAAAGAGATAAATGAGTCGTCAGATATTGTTAAAAAAACAATAATTAATTATTTAGAATCTAAAAGCACTCAGAACAAAACAAATTTATTTAATGAAACTAAATTCACAAATATTAAAAATATTGTAAGTAAAATAAAAAACAAAACTGTAAATAAAATTTATTTGGTGGGCATGGGAACATGCCATACTGCAGCAGAGACTATTGCTGGATATATGAAGAATAAGTTTAGTTTTAATGGTGATTTAGAGGTTTCAGCTCTAGTATCAAGTGAAGCTAGCGCTTTTCATTTAAAAAAGAATATGAAAAATACTTTAGTTATAGCTATAGCTCAGTCTGGAACAACTAAAGATACAAATATCTTTGTTGAAATGGCAAAAAAGAGAGGAGCTTCAACGTTATGTCTTTTAAACAAAAGAAATGGAGATATTTCTTATATATGTGAATCTACATTATATTTGGGTAACGGAAGAGATATTGAGATTTCTGTTCCATCTACAAAAACATACGTAGCACATATTGTGTTAGGTTATATACTTACAAATTATTTATTAAAAAAGACTATTAATTTCAACTTTAAAAATAAAATTATAATCAAAAAAGAAATAAAAGAAATTAAAAAAATTCCAAATTTTATAAATAAAACAATAAAAAATTTTAATAAATTTAATAAAAAAATAAACTACAAAAAAATTATAAAAACGAAAAATTGGTATGTAGTTTATGATAATAACGAAAGTTATTATGCTGGGTCTGAAATAAGAATTAAACTATCAGAATGCTGTTACAAAACTCTTCCATGTATTTACATAAACGATTTAAATGCCAACAAGATTAAAAACTCTATAATAATTTTAATTAAGGATAGATTAGACAGACAAAATAATAAAAAAATCGAAGATATAATAAAAAATAATTCATTAACGTTAATAATAAGCCAAAATATAAAATTAAAAAAGAACTTGAAGTGTATAAATATTATAAATCCGGTTTCTTTTAAAAAATTTAATATTATCCCATCAGTAATAAACGGGCAGCTTCTTAGTTTTAATATTGCGAAAGAATTAAATAAAAGAAGTTTAATTTTTAGTAAAATTCTAAAAAAAAATAGTTTCTATAAGTTAAAAAATAAAGATTTTATTGACTCTATATTTGAAAATATTAATAAAAAAGAAATAATTAAACTTAGAAAAAATATCAAAAAGTTTTCTAAAGTAAATAAAAAATTAAATATAAAATCAAAAAATAATCTTATTTATTTTGAACAACAAATGCGCCGTCCAATTGATACTATTAAACATCAAGCTAAAACAATTACAGTAGGAACGGAAAGAAAATTGAGCACACATTCTATCAAGAAAATTAAACATCAAGTAATAAGACACAATAGATTTAATAAAATTAGCTTAAAGAAAAATTTTGAAAAGATTGATATTTTAAATGAAAAAAAATATTTGAATATAAATTTAAAAGATATAAATACAAAAGATCCATTGATTAATTTTGTTTATTCATATTTTTTATACTTGAAAAATAAAATTAATTCACTTCCAAAAATTTATTTAAATAAAGAAAATCAAAATAAATCAAATTCCCTAAATATTGAATTAATTAAGAATTTAAATTTAGTTAGTGAAATTTCAATTTCTAATAACCGCAAAAATGTAAAATTAAAAATTAAAGATAATAATAAATTTTTTAATTTTAAGAAAAAAAATTTATATTTAACTAATGTTATGAATTTATTTGAAGATTTAAATCTTATAGTTTTTAATTTGATAAAAAAGAGTCAATCAAAAAAATTTATAAAAATTTTAAACAAGTTATATTCACAGATTTATCATTGTATGTCTTTTTATGATCAAAATAATTTTTCTACTAAAATTAATAAAATTAAAAAAATGTTAATTTCAAAACATAATATCAAATTTATAGGAGGGGGGAATAACTTCTTTATAAACTCTTATCTTTCAAACTTAATGAATCAAAATTTATTAAAATCTTCAGGGTTTGATATATTAGAAAATCATAAGCATATCGATATGTCTGCGGAGCCTTTTTTATTTACCTTAATAACAAACTGCCCGGATTTAGGTTACTTTTCTGACTTTATTTCAGAAACAGAAAAATTTATATCACACAATAACTTACCTGTAATCATAACAGATAAATATGATATTAAAAAATTTAAGAATTCAAATTTAAACAGAATCAATGTATTAAATGTACCTGAAAATCAAAAAGAAATAAGTTTTATTATATACTTAAAATTATTTGAAAATTTATATTTAAACAATTAGTGAAATTATAAAATATGCTTAATTACTTACCTTCAGAATATATAAAAACAAAAAAATTAAAAATTAATCACAATTATTTACCTCAGCAATTTTCCGATTATAAAAAAATATTAAAAGAAATTGAAAAAGTAGTAAGAGTTTGTGATTTTACACTTGGAAAAAAAGTTGATGAATTTGAAAATAAAATAAAAAAATTAATAAATGCAAATTATGTTGTAGCCGTAGGAAGTGGAACAGATGCAATTATGCTAAGCCTAAAAGCTTTAGGCGTAAAGGATGGAGATGAAGTAATAACTACACCATATACTTACCACGCAACTATAGGAGCGATTGTCACTGCAGGGGCGAAACCAGTATTTGTCGATGTGAAAGATGATTACAACATTGATGAAAATAAAATTGAAAGTAAAATTAATAAAAAAACTAAAGCTATTTTACCTGTTCATTGGAGTGGCAGAATATGTGAAATGGAAAAAATACAAAAAATAGCAAAAAAATATTCAATTCCAATAGTCGAAGATGCTTGCCATGCAATTTTAGGAAAATATAAAGGTAAATTCGCAGGTAAATTTGGAGATTTTGGTTGCTTTAGTATGCATCCGCTTAAAAACTTAAATATATGGGGCGATGGCGGTTTTGTAGTTATAAAAAATAAAAAAAATTATAAAAAAATGTTATTACTAAGAAACCATGGCCTGGCAAATAGGGATAAAAATTTAATTTTTGGTTACAACTCAAGACTAGATACTATTCAGGCTGTAGTAGCTTTACATTCTTTTAAAAAACTACCCAAAATTACTTTTAGAAGAATATACAATGCGCTTTATCTTGATAAAAAATTACAAACTTTAAAAAATATTTTTTTAAAAAAAAGAAAAAAATATTTAAAAGAAGTTTTTCATTTATATGAAATTAGGGTAAAAAATAATAAAATTAGAGATACAATAATAAAGAAACTTATAAAAAATGGAGTTGATGCGAAAGTACACTATCCAATTCCTATGCATTTACAACCGGCTTCTAAGTATTTAAATTATAAAAAAGGTGATTTTCCAAATTCAGAAAAAATAGCCAAAACTACAATTTCATTACCAGTGCACGAATATATTAGTAAAAAAAAATTAAATAAAATTATTAAAATAATTAGAGGAGTTGTTAAATTTTAATGAGAATATTGGTTACAGGTGGATGTGGTTATGTAGGAACTATATTAATTCCAAAATTATTAAAAAAGGGGAATAAAGTTATTTCTCTTGATACAAAATGGTTCGGGGATTATTTACCAAAACATAAAAATTTACAAAATAGAAAATTTGATATCAGAAATATTGAGAAAATGAGTTTAAAAAAAATAGACGCAATTATTCATTTAGCTTCTATTTCAAGTGATCCGATGTCAGAGCTAGATAAAAATTTAAGTTGGGAAACTTCTTCTTTAGCAACATATAAGTTACTAAAACAAGCTGTGAAATATAAGGTTAAAAGATTTATTTATGCTTCATCAGGGTCTGTTTACGGCATAAAACATGAAAAGAAAGTTGTTGAAAATCTAAGTTTAAAACCTATCTCACTTTATAACAAAGTGAAAATGTGTACTGAAAGAATAGTACTTTCGTTTAAAAATGAAATTGAAACTTTCATAGTAAGACCCGCTACTGTTTGTGGATACTCTCCACGTATGAGGCTCGATGTTACGGTGAACATATTAACATTTAGCGCTATGCGTAAAAAAATAATTACAGTTTTTGGTGGTAGCCAAATAAGACCAAATATTCATATTGATGATTTGACAGATTTATATATTTTTTTGTTAAAAATTAATAAAAAATTTTGTGGAATTTATAATGCTGGATTTGAAAATATGTCAGTTTTAAATATAGCTAAGTTAGTATCAAGAATTACAAAAGCAAAAATTTTAATAAAAAAAAAATCAGTTGATCTAAGAAGTTATAGATTAGACTCAAGTAAATTATTAAAAATAGGATTTGAGCCAAGAAAAAAAGTTATTGATGCTATTAATGAAATTACAAATCTTTATAAAAGTAAAAAAATTAGTAATAATCCCCGCTTTCATTCAATACAGTGGTTAAAAAGATTTTTTTAAAAAGGAATGAATTTAAATAAAAATAAAATTTTAGTTTTAGGATCATCTAGTTTTGGTGGAGCAACATTCATTGATTTTATTTTAAATAAAAAACATTTTAAGGTTTATGGAACTTATAGAGAAAAAAAAGCTGAGATTTATTTACCATATTCAAAAAATAAAAATTTGAAATTATTTAAAAATTTTAAAATTGACTTAATGAAAGATAGCAAAAAATTGTATAATTTAATTAAAAAAATAAAACCAAAATATATTGTTGATTTTGCTTCTATTTGTATTGTTAACCCTAGTTGGACAAATCCACAAACTTACACATTTACAAATGTTAATTCTAAAATAGAAATACTAAAAAATTTACATAATTTTTCTTATTTAAAAAAATATATATATATTTCTACTCCTGAAATATTTGGTTCATCTAACAAAAAAATAAAAGAAAATAATAATTTTTTTAATCCTAGTACCCCTTATGCTACATCTAAACTTACAGCTGAACTACTATTAAAAAACTACTATAAAAGTTTTAAAGCTCCAGTAATTATAGCACGCTTTGCTAATTTTTATGGACCCAATCAACCACTAAACCGACTTATACCTAAAACAATATTTTGTATTAATAATAATAAAAAATTTCCATTAGATGGCAAAGGAGATTCGACCAGAGGTTATGTTTACAGTTATGACTTTTGTAATGGAATTTACAAAATTATTAAAAAAGGAAAAATTGGTGATACATACCACTTTTCACAAAAAAATTTTTATTCAGTATTAAATGTTATAAAAATAATTTGTAAATTAAAGAAATATTCTTTAAAAAAATTAATTACTTTTAAAAAAGATAGAGTCGGTAAGGATAAATGTTATAAATTAGATACTACAAACTCCTTTAAATTTTTAAATTGGAGTAACAAATATTCTTTAAAAGAAGGTATAAAAGAATTAATTAGAGAGCATAATAAAAATAATCAAAAATATTCTAAACTATTTGGTAAATAAATAAATGAATTGGATTGTTCCCTACGTAGATTTTAAAAAACAGTTTAATATTTCTAAAAAAAAATATATTGATGACTTTACCCAAGTCATGAGCAAGGGTAATTTTACATTAAGAGAGGATGTAAAAATATTTGAAAAACGATTAGCTAAATTTTTAAAAGTCAAATATGTAATAGGAGTAAATAGTGGAACAGATGCATTATTTTTGTCTTTAGGGTCTTTGCGTCTAAAGTCTGGGTCAGAAATTATTACTGTTGGACATACATTTATAGCAACAATTTCTGCAATAGCTCACACAGGAAGTAAACCAATCATTTGTGATATTGCCAGAGATTATAATATTAATGTTAAAAATATTGAAAAATTAATATCAAAAAAAACTAAAGCAATCGTACCTGTTCATTTGAATGGAAGATCCTGCGATATGGATGCAGTTATGAAAATTGCAAAAAAATATAATCTTATTATAATTGAAGACACTGCTCAATCACTAGGAGCAAAATTTAAAAATAAAATGGCGGGTACATTTGGAAAAGCAGGTTGTTTTTCATTGCATCCATTGAAGTCTCTTGGCTGCGCAGGAGATGGGGGTTTTGTAGCCACCAACGATAAAAAATTATATGAAAAAATTTCTAGACTTAGAAATCATGGCCAAATAACAAGAGATGATATAGCACATTATGGTTTTTGTAGTAGACTTGATAATTTGCAAGCGGCATTACTTAATACAAAATTTAAGTCATTTAAAAATAATGTAAAAAGAAGGCGTGAAATAGCCTCAATCTATTCGAAGGGTTTAAAGGATCTTCCACTTATTTTACCTAGCAGTTATAAAAACGAAAAATATTTTGATACTTATAATTCCTATGTCATTAGATCCAATAAACAAAAAAAATTAATTCAATTTTTGAGAGATAAGAAAATTGAAGCTTTAATAAATTGGCCAAAGCCAATCTATAAAAATAAAGCTTTAAGAATTAAGACTGGACCACTTCCAATGACAGAACAAATTGTTAAAGAAATTATATCCTTACCTATTTATCCTGAGATGAGTAATAAACAAATTTTTTATATTATTAAAGTTATTAAAGTTTTTTTTAAAACTAAATAATGAATAGTATATAAACTACAATAATAATCACAAAATCAATGATATATAGTATTTTAAATAAACTAAATACGGTAAAAAAATTTCCATACTTTATTTGTACACCTTGTCCCTATGCAATTGGTGCCGCCTCCGAGCAAGTGGATGTTGCTATACATCAAGCAAATATACTTGGTAAAAAATTATTAGTAATTCCTCCAACTATTTTTCAAAAAATTTTAAAATATAAGATTTTTAATAAATATTTTTTTAGCGAACTTAAAATAAATGAATTAACTACAAAAGATCAAATTTTTAAACTTTTTTTTAAAGCATTACTAAATATACAGTTTTTATTTAATAGAATAATTACCCTTTTTTTAGATAAGTTTACAAAAATTAAACTTAAAGAAGCGTTTAGATTTCCTTGTGTGGGGGTTGCGTATGATTTAGGAAATAAATTAGATTTTGACGAAATAAAATTACCAAAACGTAAACCTCATGAAGTTAAATTAAGCAATAAAGCAAACAGTCAATGTTTAAAACAAATACAAGAAATGGGAATTGGCAAAGAGGACGATTATGTTTGTATCCATGTAAGAGATAATGCTTATAAGAATGACTCTGGAAAAAGGAACCAAAGCTATAATCTTTTTATGAGAAATTCAGATATAAACAATTATAAAGAAAGTATTTTATATTTATTAAATAAAAACTATTGGGTTATTAGACTTAATCAATTTTCAGAAAAACAATTAGAAATTAATCATCCTAAATTTATTGATTATCCTTTTTCAAAATATAAAAATCTTTGTTTGGATTTATATTTAGTTAAAAATTGTAAATTTATGATTTCTACTCAATCAGGCTTACAATCTTTAGCTTTATTATTTGGAAAACCTTTACTTACAACTAATTCAATAAGAATGTTTGAGACAAAAAGTACAAATGAATTTAGTAGAGTAATTTTAAAAAAACCATATTGGAAAGCAAACAAAATATTTATATCTTTAGAAAATTACTTAAAACTAAAGTATAAATATCACCATGTTGACCATGTAAATACCGAAATTGATTTTGAAGAAAATAGTTCTAGCGAGATATTAGAGGCGACGAAAGAATTCGTTTATAATCTTGAAAACAAGAAAAATAAAAATATTAGTGAAAAACAATTTTCTTTTAACCAATTAATGTTAAGCTCACTTAAAAATCAATATATTGATAATACTGAAAAATATGAGGCAAATTTAGTTAATGTAAGACAAGTGAATAATCTTATTATAAATCTAAAGGAATCAAAAGAATATTATTGTAATTTTTTTTTAGAAAAGTATTTTAAAAAAAATTCTCAGAATTAAATGAAAAAATTATTTATTGATCATAATTCAACGACAAAAAAAGCTATTAATCAAATTAATAAACTCAAAGGAAGGAGTTTGGTAGTTGTAAAAAATAAAAATATTTTACAGGGTATACTCAGTAGTGCAGATTTAAGAAAAGCTATTATCAATAAAAATATATTAAATAAAAATATAAACAAAATTTATAATAAAAAACCAAAGTATATCTTTGCAGACCAGATAAGAAAAAAGTATTCCGACGTAAACTATACAATCAAAACATTAAATATTCTTCCAGTAATTGATAGAAAAACTCATAAGATAATTTACATTTTAACTAAAAAAAAATTAAACGAATTAAAATTTAAGAATCTAAAAAAAATAAACTGTGACGTTGTGATTATGGCAGGAGGAAAAGGTACAAGATTGAAACCTTATACAGAGATCTTGCCCAAACCTCTGTTACCTATAGATAAAAAACCTACAATAAGACATATTATTGAAAAGTTTAACAATTATGGCCCTTCAAAATTTTTTATAACGGTAAATTATAAGTCGGAAATTTTAAAATCTTACTTTCAAGAAATAAAAGGACTTTTTAAAACAGAAATAGTTAATGAAGAAAAACCTCTAGGTACAGTTGGTAGTTTATATTTATTGAAAAAGAAAATCCGAAGTCATTTTTTCTTAAGTAATTGTGATGTAATAGTAAATGCAAATTATCGTGACATACTTAATTTTCATTTAAAAAATAAAAATGACATCACATTAGTTGTTGCAAAGAAATCTTTTTATATACCTTATGGTGTTTGTAATTTAGATAAACAGAGATTTCAATTTGTTGAAAAACCTAAGTTTAATTTTAAAATAAACGTAGGTTTATATATATTAAATAAAAATATTTTAAAATTAATAAAAAGTAAGACATACTTAGATTTTAACGCATTGTTGTCTAAATCAATAAAAAATAAAAAAAAAATTGGTTATTACGAAATTAAAGATAGAGATTGGATTGATGTAGGCCAAATGGATAAATACAAGAATTTTTTAAATAAAAAAATATATTAAAAATTGAAAAAAAAAATATTAATAATAGGTTTTGGTTCAATTGGAAAAAGACATGCTTTTATATTAAATAAATTTAGGAATGTAGGAAAAGTATTTATTTTAACCAAGCAAAAAATAAGAAATTTTACCACTATAAAAGATTTTAAAAAAATAAAATTCATTAATCCTGATTATATATTAGTCTGTTCAAAAACATCTGATCACTATAAACATTTAAAGTTTATAGAGAAAAATTTTAAAAATAAAATTATTTTAATTGAAAAGCCTCTCTTTGATAAAAGTAAAAAATTAAAAATTAAAAAAAATAAAGTTTTTGTAGGTTATAATTTAAGGTATCACCCAATAATTAAATTTATAAAAGAAAAAATTAAAAGCAAGAAAATATTTTCTGTTTATGCTTCATGCTGTTCGTATATGCCTTATTGGAGAAAAAACCGAAACTATAAATATTCGTATTCTTCTTCAAAAAAATATGGTGGTGGTGCATTACTTGATTTAAGTCATGAGATTGATTATATCCAATGGATATTTGGAAAAATAAAAAAAATTCATTATTCAAAAATAAAAAAAATTTCTAACTTATCAATAAAATCTGATGATTTTGTAAGTATTGTTGGCTCAACAAATAAAATTAATTATGTAATTAATTTAAATTATTTTTCAATTTATCCAAAAAGAGAAATAATTATTGATGGTAAAAACTTTAGTTTAAAAGCTGATTTAATCAAAAATCACATTTACCTTTTTGAAAATGGAAAATTCAAAAATATAAAGTTAAATATCAACAAAAATTATACTTACAAAATGCAGCATGAATCTTTATTAAAAAAAAATCACAAAGTTTCATGCACTTATAAAGACGCAGAACAATTGATGCTTTTAATAGATAAGGTGAGAATTATTAGTAAATAAATTTTATGAAAATTATAGCTTTAATATGTGCGCGTGGAAATTCCAAAGGAATAAAGAACAAAAATTTACTTAAATTTAAAAATACAACTTTGCTTGGTAATGCAATTAAACAAGCTCAAAAATCATCTTATGTTGATAAAGTGGTGATTTCCACCAATAGTCAGAAAATTGCTAAGGAAGCAGTAAAAAATAAAGGAGAGGTTCCCTTTATGAGGCCTTCTAGCTTAGCACGAGATAATTCGCCAGAAATAGAAACATGGAGACATGCAATTAAATATTTAAACAAAAATAATAAGATAGACTATTTTGTTTCTATACCTACAACCGCGCCCTTAAGAAAAGTAAGTGATATTAATAAGTGTATATATAAAGCTATAAAGGAAAAATTAGACATGGTATTTACTGTCTCAAAATCATCTAAAAATCCATATTTTAATATATTAAAGTTAAATAAAAATAAAATTACTACTGTTTGCAAATATAAAAACAAACTTTTTAGACGTCAGGACGCTCCCCAATGTTACGATTTGACAACAGCATGTTATGTTTTTAAACCTGAATATATAATGAAAAATAAAGATTTATATTATGGTAAAACTGGATTTGTTATTATTCCAAAAGAACGAGCAATAGATATAGACGATAAGATTGATTATAAAATAGCAAAATACTTGTCATTAAAATAAAAAATGTTAAAAATAAAAAAAAATATTCTTATCACGGGTGGGGCAGGCAGAATTGGATCTGCTATAGCTAAAGATCTAGTAAGATCAGGCAATCAAGTATTATTAGCAGATATAAATAAAAAAAAATTATTACAGGTTAAACGTGAAATAAATTCTAAAAATATAATGATTTTTCAAGGTGATTTAACTAAAAAAATCCACATAGATAAATTAATAAAGTTTGGTATAAAAAAATATAAAAAAATAGATTCTGCTGTTCACTGCTCTTATCCAATTTCAAAAAAATGGGGTGCAAAATTTGAAAATTTAGAACAAAAGTATTTAAACATCGATTTACAAAACCAATTAGGAAGTACAATAATTTTTTCCCAAAGTATAATAAAACATTTTTTAAAAAATAAGAATGGAAACTTAATTTTAATTTCATCCATACAAGGAATTAAAGCACCTAGATTTGAACATTATAAAAATTTAAAAATGCAAAGTCCAATCGAATATACTGCAATCAAGTCAGGAATAATATCTATTACAAAATATTTATCAAAATATTATAAAAATAAAAATATAAGAATTAATTGTGTTAGTCCTGGTGGAATAAAAGACAATCAACCTCAATTATTTAAAAAACGATACAGGCAATCATGTAATTTTAAAGGTTTATTAGATGGGAATGATGTATCAAAGTTAATTGTATTTTTATTATCAAATCAATCAAAATATATATCGGGTCAAAATTTAGTAATAGATGATGGCTGGTCACTTTAAAAAAACTATTTTATTTCTGTTTCCTTATAAATTTACAGAATTTGAATATTACAAATATGAAATATCCAAATTAGAAAAAAAAAAACAATTTGAATGTTATAGTAAATGATCTTTCTGAAATAATAAATAATAGAAAATTTAATGAAATATGGAAAACTAAAGCAGAAAAAAAAACTGTAAAATTTTCAACTTTATTTTCTTGGATTGCATATTTTAATAAAATTAAAAAAAAAAATGTAATAATTTTTAGTCATTTACAAACATCAAATTTAAGTAGTTTTATTATAAATTTAACAATAAGATTATCAAAATTACCTATAATTTTTTATGAAGAGGCCAGTCCTTTTTCACGTCCCAAGAAAAATATTAATTTTTTTTTATCAAGAATAAAACAACACGCTTTTAATTATAAAGTTTATTTATACTATTTAAAACAATATTTTTTTGGATTTTTAGTTAATTTAATAAGTCATGAAAAAGTAATTTTATTTTCCAATATTATTTATAAAAAATCATATAATGGTTTGTACGCAAAAAGAGTTAAAAATTTTATAAATTTAAAAATTAACTCATATGATTTTTCAAACGCGATGTCTTTTAAAATAAGTAAAAAAAAAAAATTAAAAAAATACATAATTTATCTAGATGACGGAGGGCCATATTTTACTGGAGATACGCATGAAAAAGGAAACGAAATACCAAATTATAATATAAAAAAATGGTATAAAGATTTGGATATTTTTTTAAATAAAATTGAAAAATATTTTAATGCAAAAGTAATAATTATTCCTCATCCAAAATATAAAAGTCCAAATTCTAAAAAAATAAAAAGCTACAATCCTTATTTTAGTAATAGAAAAGTTAATAATGATTACGATGCGCTAGCTAAATTATCCCATGATTGTTTATTTTTTATTGATAGGGGGTCTACTGCAATTTCATATGCTATATTTCATAATAGACCAATAGTTCAAATATATTCTTCTGAACATCTATATACGAGAGGAGAATTTCAGTGCATTTTAGATCAAACAAAAAACACTGGAACAAAACCAATTAATATTTTATCAGTTAATAGGCAAAAGATTGTAAAAAGTCTTAAAGTGAACAAAATGAAGTATAAAAACTATAAATATAATTACTTAACACCTAAAAATAAGAAAATTGAGCAAATTCCTAACTATAAGATTATTGGAGAATTTATTAATAAAAATATTTTAATAAAGCAATGAAAAAGAATTATTTAAATTATTCAAGTGCAATAAAATCATATATTTATTTTTTAAAAAAAAATAAACTTTACGATAAAAGAAAAATATTTTTTTATGAAAATAATATAGAAAAAATGTCTAATTGGAAAAATGTAGATTTCAAAGAAACTCTACGATGGTATAACAAAATTAAAAATTTAAATAAAACAAAAGTAAAAACAATACATCTAGAAAAAATGAGAAAATGGAGTTATGACAAAAAAAAAGGTGTTATAAAACACGATAGCGGGGAATTTTTTCATATTGAAGGAAAAAGAATTTTTAAATCTAACAGAGAAGTTAAAAATTGGGATCAGCCATTTATCAAACAAGTAAATTATAAAGGAGGAATCATAGGACTAGTAAGAACGAATATTAAAGGGATTCCTCATTACTTAGTCGATGCAAAATATGAACCAGGAAATTATAATAAAATTCAAATTAGTCCATCATTACAAGCAACTTATTCAAATCTTAATAGAATTCATAAAGGAGAAAAAAATAAAGTAGCTAAAAAATATTTTTCAAAAAATTATCGAAATATAAGAAAGTTCTGGGTAACAGAGGATGGGGGAAGACTATACTTAAAAAGAAATCTCCACTGGATTATTCAGTATAATGGAAAAATTAATTTACCTGGGAAAACTTATAGATGGTTAACACTTTGGGAATTAGATAGATTTATAAAAATTGGTTCTTTAGTAGGACCTCATCTTAGATCAATATTATCTCTAATATAAATGAAAAAAAAAACTATTGGTATCATTGGAGCAGGAAAACATTTTGCTAATAAAATATATCCAATTTTATCTAATTCAAATTTTTTTAAAATTAAAGGAATTTTAAGAAAAAAAAATATAGTTTTTAAAAATATTAAAAATTTTAATGAAAAAGATTTTTTTAATCAATATTTTGATTTTGTATATATAGCTTGTCCCAATAAATTTTATGAAAAATATATTATTAAATCACTAAAAAATCAATCGCACGTTATTTCTGAAAAACCATTTGTGCTAAGAAAAAAAAATATAAATAAAATTGTAAAACTATCTCAAGATAATAAAAAATTAATATTTGAAGCATTTATGTATATTTATCATCCAGTTTTCAAATATATAAAAAAACTAATTTTATCTAAAAAATTTGGAAAAATACGTTATGTAATAGCAAACTTTAGATACCCTTCACTTCCCAAAAATAATAATAGATATAAAAAAAATGAAGGGGATGGGTTTTTTTATGATGCGGCTTCTTATCTTATTTCTTTAGAAAACTTTCTTTTCAAAAAAAAAAATAGTAAAATTTTTAATAATAGTTCACAAAAAGTTAGGAATGGTGTTGATTTGAGAGGTAATATTTATATAAATTCTTCAGAGGGAAATAGATTCTATTTTTGGGGCGAAGGTCAAAAATATTCTAATAGTCTAGAAATTTTCTTTGAAAAATCTTCAATTTTTATTGATAAATTTTTTAGTAAAAATGATAAAGAAAAAATTAAAGTACAAATTTATGGTAAAAATTTTAAAGAAAAAACTATAAAAGAAACTAACCACTTCAGAGAAATGTTTTTCACTATACAGAAAATGTATAATAAAAAGAATTTTCAAAAAATTCATATAAATCAAATAAAAAAGCAGCTTGATTTAATGACAAAATATAACACTTAAATGAAAAAAATTTTATTTAATACTCCGTTACAAAAAAAAGAGTATTCCAACAATGTAAAAAAACTTCTAGATTCAAGGAAATCATTACATGGGCCCGGTCAAAATATTTTTAAAATTAAAAAAGAATTGAAAAAAATTTTTGGCTTTAATCATGTTCATCTAACTAATAGTTGCACGTCTGCTATGGAAATTTGTGCTTTGATGGTAAATTTAAAAAAAAATGAGGAGGTACTTATGCCATCATATAATTACAACACGACCGCTTCTAGTTTTGTAAGAACTGGTTGTAAAGTAAGATTTTGTGATATTGATAAAAAAAATTTAATGCCAACTTTTCAACAAATAAAAAATAACGTAAATAAAAATACAAAAGTAATTATAATAATTCACATGCAAGGATTACCTATAGATTATTTAGGAAAACTTAAAAAATACTGTAAACTAAAAAAAATTATTTTGATTGAAGATGCAGCGCCTGCTCTTGGATCGTACGTGAAAGATAAACCTGTAGGCAGCTTCGGAGATTTTGCTTGTTTTTCTTTTCATGAAACAAAAAATTACCAAAGTGGAATTGGTGGATTGCTTGTTGTTAATAACAAAAAATTTAGAAAAAAGTCTGACTTAGTATTTGACAAAGGAACAGATAGAACACTGGTAGTTTCAGACCCAAATTATCATAAGAAATATTATTCCTGGGTAGATATTGGCTCATGCTTTAGGTTGCCAGAACTTAATGCTAGTTTTCTGCAACCGCAAATAAAAGATATTAATAAAGTTATAAAATACAGATCATATATCTATAAAAGATATGTAAAAAATTTTCAGGAATGGTTAAACGATGATTTTTCAATATGCAATAAAATCACTCATAAATATAAATATAATTATCATGCCTTTACAATAATTTTAAAAAAAAATGAAAGAGAAAAATTTTTAAAATATTTAAAAAAAAATAATATAATTGCATTTAT
>MDSV01004359.1_pt1 | contig 31681 bp, 30 predicted proteins | sample 810851 | NCBI WGS metagenome assembly MDSV01 (sample SAMN05326640, study PRJNA326480) | marine metagenome | isolation source: seawater | place: Atlantic Ocean: North East | collected 2012 | reverse complement strand
TAGAAAACTCTGAGCCTGTTGCTGGACTTATGCTCTCGACCTTGCCTACCCATTCATGGTCAGGATATGTGTCCACATCAATAGAAACTTTTTGTCCTATTTTCACATGTGTTAATTCTGTTTCTTTGTAATTTGCCTCTATCCATACGTTATCGCTCGATACAATATTCACAAGAGGCACGCTCTCACGTGCGTATTCGCCAATATTTGGTGCTGTTCCAATAATACCATTAATAGGGGCTATAACTTTTGTATGATCTAAATCAAGCTGTGCTTGATGAAAAGCGGCAAGTGCCATTTGATACAATGGATGTTGCATAGGATCTATATCCGCATCACCAGCAAGAGACGCTAATATCTCATTACTTTCTTCCTGCAACACATTAACTGTTTTTACCGTTGTGTCTCGCTCACGCAAGGTATCATCTAATTTTGATTGCGATACTGCACCACTTTTAATTAATTTATAACGTCTATCAAATTCCTTAACGGCAAAATCAGCCTCAACCTTTGCCCGTGCAAGATCAGCTTGTCTTTGTCTATATTGCGCCTTTAAGGTTTCTATCTGAGCATATGTATTTTTCAAATCAGCCAGCGCTTTGTCCAAAGCAATTTTATAAACGGCAGGATCTATTTCAAAAAGTATCTCACCTTTTTTAACGGCTTGATTGTCGTCAATATAAACGGCTGTAATCATGCCAGAAACTTCTGGTGTAATAAGTGTTTTGGTTGCCTTTATATAAGCATTGTCTGTTTCTATATAACGTCCACTACCCAAATAAAACCAAGCACAAACGATGACGACGACAATAACACCACCAATCATTAAAAAGGAGCGTATCGATGATTTTTTCTCTTTTGCTTTGTCCTGTGTATCTGACATTTTATGCTTCCTCATTTTCTGTACCGCAAATCGAAACCAAATTTTGACGCATGGCAGCCAAATTTTTTAATAACTCGTCACGCCCTTTAGCAGATATGCCAGCTAAAGCTTCTTCACGTACGTCTCGTCCATATTCCTGCATTTTCTTTAAAATTGGTTCAGCCTTATCCGTCAAATATAGATTAAAAGCACGTCGATCTGTTGCGTCAGGCTTTCTAACCACCCATTCAGCTGCTTCCATACGATCAATAAGACGACCAACACTGATCGGCTGCACTTCTAAAAATTCAGCCAATTGTGCCTGCTTAATACCTTCATTACGTGAGAGATAGATCAAAACTTTCCACTGTGCTTGAGTCAACTCTAATGTCTGAACACGTCGATCAAAATTACGGCGCAATAGACGTGCCACATCATGCAGCAAGAAGCCTAGGTTTTGTTGATTTAGTTCGATGTTTTGTTGTTTTTTCATCTCTTAATCTATTTATCTATGAATTTATATAAGCTTATATATTATAAGCATGCTTACTATATCTTGTCAAGGTAAAACAAAATATAGAACTCTTTTTCAAGTCGCCTATTGATATATCACTGCAATGTATTATTTAAATTTTCAAGCAACGCTATTATCAAAATTTTTATAAAAAGAGGGATCCGTATGTCTAAACTTTTAGAACCAATCACTATTGGCGACTTAAAGCTGCCGAACCGTATTATCATGTCACCACTCACACGTAGTCGTGCCAATAATGAAGGCCGCGTGCCTAATGATCTCATGGTCAAATATTACGAACAACGTGCCTCTGCAGGGTTAATCATCACAGAAGCCACTATTGTTACAAAAATGGGAGCTGGCTATGCCAATACCCCAGGAATTTGGTCAGATGAGCAAGTAGAGGGCTGGAAAAAGGTCACTCAAGCTGTTCACAATAAAGGGGGACGTATTTTTCTTCAGCTTTGGCATGTAGGCCGTATTTCTCACCCTATGTTTTTAGATGGTGAAACACCCGTGGCGCCGAGCGCTATTCAACCAAAAGGCCATGTCAGCCTTGTTCGCCCTATGGTTGACTATGTCACGCCACGTGCCCTGAGCTTAGATGAAATTACTGAGATTATTGCCGCCTTTAAGAAAGGCGCAGAAAATGCTAAAAAAGCTGGTTTTGACGGCGTTGAAATTCACGGTGCCAATGGCTATTTACTCGATCAATTCTTACAAGACAGTGCCAATAAGCGTGATGATAAATATGGCGGCTCTATTGAAAACCGTGCGCGCTTCATGTTGGAAGTCACCGATGCTGTACTACAAGTATGGGATAAAAACCGTGTAGGGATGCATTTAGCCCCTCGCATGGACAGCCATGACATTGGTGATAGTCAACGTTTAGAAACATTTTCTTATGTGGCAGAGCAATTAGGAAAACGAGGCATCGCCTTTATCTGTACCAGAGAACATGTAGCCGAGGACAGCATTTCTCCTATTCTAAAAGAGAAATTTGGCGGCACACTCATTGCCAATGAAGGCTTTACAAAAGATAGCGCCGAAGCACTTTTAAACAAAGGGGATGCTGATGCTATAGCTTTTGGAAAACTATATATCGCTAATCCTGATCTTGTTGAACGCTTTGCCCAAGATGCGCCGCTCAATGAACCAGACACCAGCAGCTTTTACCAAGGCGGCAAAGAAGGCTATATAGATTACCCGTTTTTGGATACTGAAAAAACCAAGCAATCGGCTTAACGAAAAAGCGAGGTTCATTTCTTATTGCGTATGAACACGGCTATAGCGATTGCTATAATGGCGGCGAACACCCATATGTGATTAACGGCCAAGTAATAAGCACCGCAAGCAGCCAAACTGCCACACAACACTGCCCCAGCCCATTTGAGCGTGCGGTAATGGTCTGTATGTCTTGCTGCAATCGTGTTCACAATAGTGAATATAATTAAGAACAATAAACTTGCACCCTCAACCAATTGCCCCAGATCACCAATAATGGCAAAGAATAATGCTATACCTCCCAATAGAACCAATGAATGATTGGGCACATTATGCTTGTTTTCTTTGGCAAAAAAGGCCGGCATATCCTTTTTCTCAGCCACATGTTTGGCCAGACGTGCCGTAGCAAAAAGCGTTGAGTTAATTGCAGAAGCGGTTGACATCACCGCCGCCAAAGACACGATAATCATGCCTGCTACCCCCATCGCCGCTTGCCCTGCTTTGGCCAGCGCAATTTCCTTATCTTGCACGATCACTTCTGTGCCCACTAAAGCCGCCGTCCCCAATGTGATGATAATATAAAGGACAATAACAAAGACAATAGCCGTGGTTATCGCCAGTGGGAGCGTGCGCTTGGGCTCATTTATATCTTCATAATCATAGGCCAAAAGCTGAAAGCCTTCATAGGCCATAAAGACAACAGCCGCCCCAATACCAACCCCGAAAATAGGCGCATATTGCACTTCGGTATAGGCTAAAACATCTGGGTTAAAGTGCCAAAGGCCGATCAAAGATAGACCCGCCAGTATCAAACATTTAAACCATACTGCTACAATTTCGACCCATGCAGCACTTGATACACCACGAAGATTTATAGCGGTTAAGCTGATAATAATAACAGCCGCAGCAATACGGGCGATAATACCTTGACCAAAGCCCAACAAATATTCCATGTAATGACCAAAGGTGAACGCATAAACACTAATCGTCAGGATATAACTAACCATTAACAGCCAAGCCATATCAACTGCCAATGTCTTTTGTTTTACTTCTCGTAAAAATGTATAAACACCGCCACCTTCTTCAAAACGACGTGCTAATGATTGATAGCTAACCCCTGTAATAAGCGCGGCAATGCCACCAACTAAATAGGCCAGCCAGGCGTAAGCACCAGCTAATTCAATCACTAATCCTAGCGTGGCAAAAATACCACCACCGACCATACCGCCCACAGCCATAGACCATGTAGCATTAAAACCCATTTTTTGATTCTTAATACGCTGTTTTTTGCTCATACAGGATCAAATATACGCCTCATAAATTGAATGTATAGACCTAATCCATTTACGATTTTGTGGCAATGATATATGAAATAAAAACAATTTATAATTTGATTGGATTTGGTTTACGCCCTTTCTCACTTCACCTGTCTTGCATCTTTGAGCCTATAAAAAACGCTATATTCAGGATCATCAGGAACCACTTCAAGCGTGCCGGTAATAACAACAGGTTCGTAATCAAATTTAACTGGATGTTTATCTGCATGAACTTCTATCACCAGTGGTGGCCCAACATGATATTGGAACGGGCAAGTCAATGGGAACGGACCAAACAAAAATAATTTCTGTTCTTCAGTTCCATCCAGAGGGAACATATAGCCTTTAACCATAATTTCTTTACCGTCCAGCGCTTTCACCTCTGGCTGAAAATTCGGCTTGCTATATTGATTATCGTATCCGTCTTCGGTTCTCGCATGCGCTTCCGTTTCTGTGGTTGTGCCGAATACTTTCCAGTCTACAGCGCCTTCCGGCACGTCCACATAATCTTGAATATAATCCGTGATGGTCATGGTGGCTTCACCGCTACTCTCCTCAAAGGCAAGAGCATAAAAGGGTGAAGCCACTATGAAAAACACAAAAAATGCAGGTAGCAATCTCATGCCAAACCTCTTGCCAGCAATCCTGCAATATCTGTTCGTGATGCCAAAACAGATGGCACAAAGGATGCGAGTAATCCTGCACCAAGGCCAAGCATTAAAAATCCTGCATCAATAGTTTGCAACATAAGTAAAGTTTCTGGTAGCACGACGCCACGCAAACCACTAATCGACATGACTGCAGTATAAGCGACCAAGTGACCCAGAATAATCCCGATCACTGAACCTACGCAGCTCAGAATCAACCCCTCTGCTATGATAGTTGCTGATAGGCGAGTTGGGCTTGCTCCCAATACACGCAAAACAGCAAGATCATAGCGTCTCAATGCAAGACCAGACGCCAGTGAGGCAAGTAATATGAGCGCAGATAAGATCACAAAACCTGTCCCTAAAACCACGATCAATTGGCGACCAATACCAAGGCTTTTCATAAAGCGTGCCATTTCATAAGATGGAACAGTAGCCATGATATTGGACTGGCTATTAATCTGGCGTGGCAAATTCATAAGATCGACTGGACTGCGGACTTTCAACAGAACGGATGTGACCTGATGGGCTAATGCCATCTCAGCCTCTTCCTCTCCTTCGCTTTCATCATGCTCATGGGCATGATGATCCTCTTCATGAGCGGCATGCAACTCTTGAACACTCTCAACTTGTGTAGTTAAAAGTTTATCAAGCACTGTACCCGTAGGCTTCAGAACACCAGTAACCGTGTAGAGTTTGAAGTCATGGACGTCATCACTATCAGCTGAAAATCCATGTGACACAGCAAACTTATCGCCAACCTTCAAACCCGTATCGATGCCAGCTACAGTTTCAAACGGCGCTGCAAAAGCTCTTCCGTCCTTAAATTTAGCCTTATAGAGCTTCAAATAATCTGAGGTTGTACCAACCATACGAAACCCCTTATAATTATCGCCCAATGCCAATGGAATAGCTTGGCGAATATGTGGATTATGCTTCAGAGCTTCATAGTCTTTCATGTCAATATTTCCGGCAGGAATATCTGCATGATAAATTGATGATAGAACTAGCTGCAAAGGACTACCCTTAGTCCCAGCAATAATATCTATACCCTGAGCATTGCGGGCAAATCCCGATGTTACGCTTTGTGAAAACAGGGACACAGCACATAAAAGAGCAATCCCAGCTACAGCTGAAACTATACACAGCATAGCATTCAAGGGTCTGGATCGAATAGACGCAACGGCAAGTGATACGGCGTTCATGCTGCCTCCTTTATCTGGCTATCAAGCCGGATTATATTTTCAAATTGATTAATAATACGAGTGTCATGTGTAGAAATTATCAAAGCCGCCCCGCTGTCTTGCGCTTGCTTGATAATAAGGTCAATTACTGTTTTGGCATTCTCGTCATCCAGTGCCGAAGTAGGTTCATCAGCCAGAATTATGGCGGGCTTATTCAGCACTGCTCGTGCAATTGCACCACGTTGCTGTTCACCTTGGCTCAGTGCATTTGGTTTTCGATGTGCTTTATCGGCAAGACCAAGTGTATCCAACAAGTTATCCAGCCGTCCTTCTTCAATTTCGGTTTCGGCCATATCGGAAGCTAATGCGATATTCTGGTACAATGTGAGTGAGGGTAGTAAATGAAGGGTCTGAAAGATGAAACCGAAACGTTTACCACGAATATGATCTCGCACAGATGAAGGCATTTTGTGAAAATCTTTTCCATCCAGAAGAACCTCACCATATGTAGGTTCTAACAGCCCTGCAATCATGGAAAGTAATGTTGTTTTTCCTGATCCTGACGGTCCAAGCAATAGGGTTCTACTGTTTTGTTTTACAAATATATCTGGAAATTCGAGCAAAGGTGACCCAGGCCGTTCAAGCCTCAGCCCTCTGCATTGAAGTAATAATGAAGACATGAGCTATGTCCTTTCTTTTTTAAACATTGAATAAAGTGATGTTGTGTTTAAAAAAGAAAAACAGGCGGGGCACGGGATAGATAAGCGAGAGATAGCGTTTTGTGCTTCACAGCTTGGGCTAAAGAGGGGATAAAATTGTGCTGGAGCAAAATTACAGAAATAAAAGGTGGCACACTAATTAATGCGTCATTAAAGCCTTTAACAAAAAGACAAAGCTCGCATTGCTTATCTTTATCGTGATGACCTTGGTCTGTATGCTCGTGGTATCCTATGTAGCTGTCTTCGAAGAAATGTACAGTTGCATGTTGAGCAATAAGAACCTGCGCCGCCAACATAGCTTGCAAAACAAAAAAACACAGCAGTTTTTTCTTAGAGACCATGATGTTATAAAACATCAACTATTATGAAGTATCAAGAAAATTAAAAAATTACATCTATTTTTCTGCCATCCGAGACGAGACAATCGCCCACCCCAGAACTGACCATGCCCATGGATGCATTTGAAGGCGTTAGAGAACATTTCATCGTTTGACCCTTATTGCCAAAAAGTGTGGCAACAATAATGCCTGAACGCACTGTCTCACTGGTTACAACAGTGGCCGAACCACCGCTTCCAAAGACATGGGCGCTGCCAGAAGAATCACTATTTTTATTAACATACTTTCCTTGGAAAAACTCGCCATCGGGCAAAGTAACACTCAAAGTACCGCTGTCAAACCCTGTATCCTCATAATTAAAGGTAACAGCTTCACCACCCTGCATCTGCCCTTGTAAGGTGCCAGAACAGGCTGCGGTTAGTAAAATAAGAGCCACAAGAATAAGTTTCTTCATATATCCATCTCTATCTCTGTAATGATTAAATTTTACGCTATGGATTATTTAGATTCTGGTCAAGTGAAAGATATGCACTCTAAATACATTAATTAATTCGCTAGCTAAGCTTTATAATTTCAAAAAGAGAATCTGGTTGCTCGGTTGGTATTTGAGGCGAACTTTTAGACGTTCACGGGAATTTTTATTGTTTAAAATCAATATTCTAGAGAATGAACCAAATAATCTTTTATTTCAAAAAGATTGATTTCAAAATTCTTCGCATCGTCTGGCCATATGGCGATAATAAGCTTGTTTGAAAAAATTCTGTCTTTTGAAGCATTAATAAATGACTGTGCATGTATCTCGATCATTTTCTTTCTTGGTGTAGATACTCTACCCCGCCCAGTTCCCAGTAGAGGAACAATTATAGGATCATTTTCGCCGTGAGAGGCAATAAATTTCCACAACCCTTCTAAAGCTCTTCTGATATTTGGCAAACCTCCTGAATCAGCCGTTCCGTTTGCATTCAATTCTGCCATTGCCAACAGATAAAATTTTTCTCTACCGGAAATTATTTTTGCGGCAGTACCTATATCGTATCTCTTGTGTTTTTTTAACAGGTTATCTACGGATGAAAAATCAACGCCGTTTAATGCTGCTTCTATTTTTTCATCCAACTCTGTGACATTACCGGGGAAATATTTATTGGCAAACTGACCTTGCAAGCTATTTGCTGCAATGAGGCCGCTTCCCATGTCAGTATCGAAAGTATTATTGGTGCTGATAATTTTTTGTCCTTCCATAGAAAACAGGTCACCGATAACAACTTCTATCGTGATATCTTTGTGGGGAATTTTATAACATATTTTCGATACTGGCCTTCTTGTAAAAATCACGATCAATATCGACAAACCTACCGCCCACAATATCCCATACGGAGGAATATTCGACTGGTCTATAAGATGGAAGAAGGTCAACATTTCCAACAATAACCAAATTCCTCCCAAACACGAGAAAAAAGTTGCCCTTGAGTGCGAGGAAAAAAGGGCATACTTCCAGTAAGCCCAAGTCCTTACAGAGTGCCAAAAATAATGAAGGTTAAAATCCTGCATCCTATGCGGCTAAACCTTCATAGACACTATTACTATAATGTCTTGGACCTTTGGTACCTGCTGCGCTAGTTGCGCATAAGACACCACATTAGATAAACCAGCTAAACTAGCCTGAGCTTCAAGTTCTGCATAATATGCGCCTGCGATCTTATTTCCTGCCAAATACTCATCTTTAAAATCCTCAAAAGTTATATTTTGAATCGTCTGCAAATTATTATAATTCAAAGATGCCATGCTTATTCCCTCATTTTATTGACATGTTAAGCTATTAATAAAAAATAATATTTTCTCTCTAATACTGTTTTGTTCGTTAAGTATTTTTTTCTCGTACGACGCTCTGTACATAAGATCATTATCATCAAAATTTTGTGTACATTGAGGAACATCAAAATCCGTCTCTTTCATTGTACAGCTGATAACAGATGCATAGGATATTTCATCCATATACAAATCTAACGCAGCCCCGTTATAATCTTTAGGGTGAGTTCTATGAACAAGACTATCCAACGCCCCCACTACAGGCGGTAAAACAGGACTTTTCAACTGGCCCTCCACGATCTTCTTCATAGAATCTTTATGGGTCTTAGGCGACAGCATCAACCCTATTCTTTTATAGTATTCGTTAGTCTCCTTGAGTTCTTTCCATGTCTTGATTTGTGGAGACATATCAGGATACATAACTGTTAATAAAAGAGTTTCTGTCGAAGGATCATCCCCACGATTCAAATATGATGCCGGAATACATAGCTTTTTACCTGCAATAGTTTTTTGAATTATTTCATCTGATTTTTTTTCAGGCGAACATGCGCCAAGAACCAATACAACCGACACAGACAACAACACCAGCCAAAGTAGTGTGGGCACACAAACGATAATATTATCTAATTTGAACAAAAACTTAGTCTCCCTCTAATTCAATAATTTAACATTAACGGAGAAATATTATGCGTCAACCACAGATTTTCTTTTTATTAAGCGAACTTGATAAATAATTATTTCATAACAGTAAAATGTTCCTAATATTTTAAATTACTAAACCAGAAAACAAAACTCTGTTTTAAACGCTTGATTTATAAAGAAAAGACGATCCGCACAAAGAACTTATACTGCAAAAAGATATGGAATAGCCACATCCTTATAAGATCTTCTCGGAAGGGGATCTGGTTGAGGGAGGGCGATGCGGGACTAAATCACGCAGCATATCTGATAATAAACTAAAATTGGTTGCGGGAGTAGCAATCTAAATAAACGCATAACCCATTGTTATATATAAATAATTTAGATATATATGATACTCTGTACCGCACTCTGTACCGTAAAAAAGTTATCTACAGGTAATGTTACCTGCGTCCAAATTCAGCTACCATGAATGATAGCTAAAATGAAATAAGTAACATTTACTGCATTTTTTGTTAGTTAAACTATTGCAACTTTCATATATGTTAGTTAATCTAGAACAACTAACAAAAACAGCAAAATATGTTAGATAAAGTAGAGTATGGATAAAAAACAAAGAATTGGTAGATACATTAAAAGCTCAGCAGTGGGTGGAGAAAGTTATAATGCATATATCCCTCAACCATTGCCGCCAGAACCACCATTAGGCATGACTGAGCTTTATCCTCTTTTAGATAAAGCCAATACTGCCATAGGTCGTCTTGATGGCATGAGTATGGTATTACCTGACGCTTCTTTGTTTTTATACATGTATGTTCGTAAAGAGGCCGTCTTATCTTCACAAATTGAAGGAACACAATCCTCTCTTTCTGATTTACTGCTTTTCGAGACTCATGAAGCACCTGGAGCGCCGATTGATGATGTTACCGAAGTATCATGCTATGTTTCTGCAATGCATTATGGCTTAGAGCGCGTAAAAAAATTTCCACTTTCACTCCGCCTTATCAAAGAAATTCATGAAAAATTAATGGATAATGCGCGCGGTGGTAGTAAACAACCTGGTGAATTTAGAAGCTCACAAAACTGGATTGGTGGTTCTCGACCAGGTAATGCACGTTTTGTACCGCCTCCACCTGAATATCTAATGGAAGGTTTAGATAACTTAGAAAAATTCCTTCATGATGAAACAATTCATCTACCTATCTTGATTAAAGCGGCCCTAGCGCATGTGCAATTTGAGACAATTCACCCATTTCTAGATGGTAATGGGCGCTTGGGACGCTTACTTATTACTTTTATATTATGTACTGAGGGTATCCTTAAACAACCTCTTCTATATTTAAGTTTGTATTTAAAAACAAACCGTGAAGCCTATTATGGCCATTTGCAATCTGTTCGTGAAACAGGGGACTGGGAGGCATGGATCAAATTTTTCTTAACAGGCGTCATTGAAACCGCACAACAAGCTACAGAGACAGCACAATGCATTATCACGCTTTTTACACAAGATCGCAATGCAATTGCAAGCTCTGGTAAATCGACAGCCGCTGTTCTTACAATACATGCGTATTTACAGCAACACCCGATAGCCACAACAACAAAAATAAAAGAGACAACAAAACTATCTTTACCTACAATCTTACGTAGCCTTACTGTTCTTGAGAGCCTTAGTATTGCAAAAGAAGTTACTGGTAAAGATCGTCACAAAGTATTTGTCTATGACCAATATCTAGCCCTTCTAAGCAAAGGAACAGAACCTTTATCAAATTAATTTGTTGTGATCACCTTATGAGTAAAATAAATCCCTTTAAATATTATAAAACCAGCCCTGAAATCCTTGTCGCTTGAAACTTGACGTATAGGTCACTAAGAGAAGTGTTCAAGTTAGTCTGACAGCACTATTATAAAGATTTTAAACGCAACCGCAAAGCGTTAGCAATCACACTCACAGAAGATAATGACATAGCCGCTGCTGCAATCATCGGAGAAAGTAGAATACCGAAGAACGGGTAAAGAAGGCCTGCTGCTATTGGAATTCCTGCCGTATTGTAAATAAACGCAAAGAAAAGGTTCTGGCGAATATTATTCATCGTTGCCACAGATAGTTTTCGCGCGCGTACAATCCCAATCAGATCGCCTTTTAACAATGTAACACCTGCGCTTTCCATTGCTACATCCGTACCCGTTCCCATGGCAATACCAACATCAGCGGCGGCCAGTGCGGGGGCATCATTGGTGCCGTCGCCAGCCATCGCAACTATGCGCCCTTCGTCACGTAATTTTTTGACAATCTTGCCTTTATCTTCTGGCAAAACTTCTGCTTCTATCTCTTTAATACCGAGTTTCTTGGCCACAGCTTCGGCGGTGCGACGATTATCGCCTGTCAACATCACAATCCGCATACCTTGTGCTTGAAGCTGTTTAATGGCCTCTGCTGTGGTTTCTTTGATTGGATCAGCAATCGCAAGTAGCCCCGCCGCTTTGTCGTCTACGGCGATAAAGATCACTGTTGCACCATCGCTGCGCATTTCATCGGCTTGTACAGATAGAGAAGTTACATCTATAGATATTTCTTCCATGAGCATACTGTTACCTAGCGCTACTTCTTGTCTCTTTATTTTGCCAATAACACCTTTACCCGTAGGTGAGTCAAAATTACTTGCTTCTACCAACTTCAATTTTTTACTCTTCGCCGCCATAACAATAGCGTGCGCCAGTGGATGTTCGCTGCCCTGCTCCAATGATGCGGCAAGCTTTAATAGTTCTTCTTCCTCAAACCCATCAGTCGCAATAATTTTCGTCACAGTAGGCTTGCCCATCGTCAGCGTACCTGTCTTATCAATCACCAACGTATCAATCTTTTCCATACGCTCCAATGCTGCCGCATTTTTAATTAGTACACCTGCCTGTGCACCCTTACCAACGCCAACCATAATCGACATAGGGGTAGCAAGACCAAGCGCACAAGGACATGCTATAATCAGCACACTGACTGCGGCTATCAACGCGTAACTAAATACGGGTTCAGGGCCAACGCTCATCCATATAACAAAAGAAAGTATGGCACATAATATAACAACAGGCACAAACCATCCCGCCACTATATCGGATAGTTTTTGAATAGGCGCACGACTGCGCTGGGCTTCGGAAACCATATGCACGATCTGCGACAACATCGTATCATCCCCTACACGTTCCGCCTTCATCACAAAGCTGCCTGTCTGATTCATCGTTGCACCAATCACTTTGTCACCAGCCTTTTTCATCACTGCCATAGATTCGCCTGTGACCATCGACTCATCGACCGCACTTTGACCTTCGGTCACAACGCCGTCTAAGGGTACTTTCTCACCGGGGCGCACACGCAACAAATCGCCAACTCTAATTTGATCAAGTGGTACATCTTCCTCATCGCCATTTGTATCAAGACGACGTGCTGTTTTAGGCGCTAAATCAAGTAATGCACGAATAGCACCACCTGTTTGTGCCCGGGCTTTAAGTTCCAGAACTTGCCCTAATAAAACAAGAACTGTAATCACGGCCGCTGACTCAAAATATACCGCTAGGACACCATCACTTCCTCGAAAGGTCTCGGGAAATATACTCGGGGTCACTGTTGCTACAATACTATAAAGCCACGCTACGCCCGTTCCCATAGCGATAAGCGTGAACATATTTAAGTTACGGGATTTTAAGGATGCCCACCCACGTTCAAAAAATGGTTTACCTGCCCATAAAACGACAGGTGTCGCTAAAACAAGCTGTATCCAGTTAGATACTGTGCCGCTAATATAATAATGGATATTGAATACATGGCCACCCATCTCTAATAAAAATACAGGTAGAGACAGTATGAACGCAACGATAAGCCGTCTCCGCATATCAGCCAGTTCAGGATTTTCACCTTCATCACTTGTTGCTGTTTCTGGCTCTAATGCCATGCCGCATTTAGGGCAACTTCCTGGACCTTGTTGCCTCACTTCGGGGTGCATAGGGCAAATATAAGTAACATCATTAGGGTCAACGCCCTTTGGCAAAGGGACTGGCTCTTCATGGCTGTGGCAACAATCTGTCATAATTTAATCCTTTTTTTCTTTATAGTGTTTAAGGAAAATACGTTCTCCGACGAATACAAAAATTAGACCACCGATGGCTGTCCAAATCACTAACATATCACTCTGTGCTTTAACCAGAATAAAGGCACTTAGCACAATCACATCCAAAATAATGGCAGTAATCAAAATGGAAGCATTTGCATTAATCTCTTTGCGTAAATGGCGTAATACACCCCAATGAATGGCAATGTCCATAATAATATAAAAGATGGCACCGAGCGAAGCTATCCGGCTTAGATCAAAAAAAACTGTCAGCAAAATCGCAATGACGATCGTATAGACTAGCGTGTGTTTTTGAATATCCCCTGGCATACCGAAGTGGGAATGTGGCACCAGCTTCATATCAGTCAGCATTGCTAACATCCGCGAAACGGCAAATACGCTTGCTATCACACCAGACACAGTGGCAACAATTGCAAAGCCGACCGTAATCCACAAGCCGTATTCTCCAAAAGCTGGCCGCGAAGCCTCAGCCAATGAATAATCCTTAGCATTAATAATTTCATCAATAGTCAAATTACCGCCAACAGCAAGCGCCACAAGCAAATATACCACTACACATATCGCTAATGATACAATGATCGCTCGACCTACATTTTTATATGGATTCTTAATTTCACCACCACTATTGGTAATAGTGGTAAAACCTTTATAAGCAAGAATCCCAAGTGCTACCGCACCTAAAAATCCAGTGAACGTTGTATTCTGAGGCACGACTGAAATACTTTCGAAATCAAACCCAGAAGCCCATAATCCCCCAATAGCAAGCAATGCCAGACCACCTATTTTAACAAAAGCCATAAAAAATGAAAAAGTCTGAATGAACTTATTGCTTAAAATATTAACAATAAATGCAAACAGCAAAAGACTGACACCGAGCGCCGGAACTAACCAACTATCCTTACCCACATCAAAGAGTTGAAGTGTATATGTACCAAATGTACGAGCGACTAAGCTTTCGCTAATAACCATCGAGAAATACATGAGTAACGCACAGACAGCAGTTATCGTGCCTTTGCCATAGGCCTTTTCCAAAAACATAGCTATCCCACCAGCCGAAGGGTAGGCGTTAGACATTTTGACGTAAGAATAGGCACTAAATCCAGCGACGATTGCAGCAACCAAGAAAGCCAAAGGAAACCATTCACGCGCTAGCTCTGCTACTTGACCAGTCAATGCAAATATACCCGCCCCAATCATCACGCCCGTCCCCATAGAAACGGCACCAATCAGCGACAGGCTGTTTTTTTTGTATTCAGCCATAATTTAATGCTGCATATGCTCCATGTGTTCCAACGGATCAGACATATGATCGTTCCTCTTAAATGCTTTCAGGTTCTCGACACTTTCAAAATAATAGACGCTATTTTCTGCATCAGAACCGATAACAGCTTCTGTTTTATCGACTGTTTTTCCACTAACAGGATCTACAGCAACACGGATAGCAGGGTCTTTTTTCAACCGTGCTTCACACATTGAGCAACAGCCGTAATAAGTTTTACCCTCAACATCCACAGCAATCTGCGGACTGTCATAGCTCTTATTATTAACCATACAAACATATTGCCCTTCAATCTGTTTTAATTGCACTTGCCCAGATTCATGTGCGTGAACATGCTCATGTGCATCCTGTGCCATTGCTGGCAACGACATAAATATTAAAAATAATGTGATAATAAGTTTCTTCATTTTTTTTGTCCTTTTTTGTTAAGTTAAATTAATGAGCATGACTCCCATGCTCTTCATGCATATCGCTAGGCATCTCTTTTGTTTCATGGCTGTTCTCACCATGAGAGTGACTGCTATGTCCTCCATCACCATGGACTTCTGGCATACGCATGACACCCGTTCCATGACGATAAACAACCTCGGCTCCCTTATAAGCAGTAACCCCTAAAATTGCCGTTGCCGTAAGAAAAATAAGGACAAAAGGAAGGCCAATAGTTTTAGCATCACGGTGTTTCCATATGGACCATAAAGCAATAATCACTATAAACCCCGTTGTTACAAAAGCCCAATTTCTATGATCTGTCATAGCAGAGTGTGAAAGCGCATCATGGGCCACTGTATAATAAGCATAAAGACCTGCTGCTAATGTGCCCAGTGTAATTGCTGCACCAATCCAAAGATTCAACCGTGCAGCAATTAGTAGTTTCTCTTTCTTAAATACATAGGCCGCTAAATATAATAAGGCTGATATACTTAATAAAGCGACTGTGAAATGCACTAGAATTGGGTGCCAATTTGGTATTATTTCCATCTTTTTTTCCTTAAAACATTAACCGCAAACCTATTGCGGCAATAAAATTGTTATTATCTTCGCCAGCCCTCTTTGCAATAGAAGATGTCTCACCAAATTTTTGCTCATATTTTACATCAATATACGGTGCAAATTTTCTGGCCATTTCGTAGCGTGTCTGCAATCCAATCTCGCCAGTTGATATACCTGCGCCAACATCTTGTTTAGGCACATCTTGGGCAAAAAGATTAATCTCAGCATAGGGCTGTAAAATAAGCTTTTGCGTTACAAGAAAATCATTCTCTTCACGCAGCCTTGCACTCACATCCCCCTCATCACTAATGAATAGATGCGCTTCTGTTTCGAAGAAGTAAGGGGCTAAACCCTCAACACCTAAAACAGCATAACCTGTAGATTCAGGTTGAGTATCGTAGCGAACACCTGCCTGGACGTCCCAGAACATTGCAACATTACGACTATATAATGCCCAAAACTCTGCTTGTTCAGTTTGGCCATCTGTATTTTCACCCTCAGATTTAAGCCAAAGCTTATTTTCATCTGTGCCAATCCAGCCGTCTAAATCCCAACTAGCCACAGGGCCAGTTTTACCAGCCCCATAATCAGTTTCTAATCTAAAGCTATGATATATTTCATCACCATGCTTATGCTCATTAGGGTCGGCAGCAAATGACGGATGAGCTAACCCTAGTAGTAAAAGCATTGTTAGTGCATATGATTTAATGTGCATGATGGTTGTCTCCTTGCGTTGAGTTGTTCATTTCATGGTCCATACCTTCCATATCGCCCATACCTTCCATACCTGACATATCATGTCCCATATGCTCCATTGACTTCATAGGTGGTGTTTCATGTTTAGTTAATGGCGTTAGCTTCTTCCCTGCTGGCATCTCCGAAGGATCTAGCTGAGCGACAATGACTTTGTTCATCATACCCGCCATCATGTGGTAAAGCAGGTGACAATGGAAAGCCCATTCTCCAGCCTCATCCGCCGTTAACAAAACAGAATAAGAATCTCCTGGCGGTATAATCACCGTATGTTTATTCGGTAATTTCTCGGCTGGTTGACCATTTTCTAATTGAACAAACATACCGTGTAAGTGCATAGGATGCGCCATCATAGTGTCATTGACAAATTTTAACCTAACACGCTCACCATACTTGAGCTTCATAGGTCCTGCATCAGCATATTTCTTGCCATTGATTGTCCAAATATACCTCTCCATATTACCGCCCAAACGAACCAATATCTCACGTTCTGGGGCACGTGTATCACTTTGGATACCTCTATAACGCAAATCTCTATAAGACAGCGCCTTATCACCTTTAGGTGTACCTGCCTTAGCCCAACCACTTTTAACAGCGTTCATAGCGCCCATATCCATCCTCTGCATAGAGTGGCCCATAGCCGTATGATCCATCCCTGACATATCATTCATTTTTGAGTGATCCATAGCACCCATATTATGTGCCATGCCCATATCAGCCATCGTTAATAAAGTACGCTCTCTGGGCTCTGGTATAGAGGCTTGCATCCCTTCACGTGGCGCTAATGTCCCTATCGCAAAACCTGTGCGATCAATAGACTCTGCTGCTATTGTATATGCTTTATCCTCTGTAGGGCTAACGACGACATCATATGTTTCAGCAACACCAAAGCGAAATTCATCAACCGAGACGGGCTCAACATTTTGTCCGTCTGAGGCAACAATCTCCATTTTAAGGCCTGGTATTCTAACGTCAAAAAATGTCATGGCCGACGCATTGATAAATCTCAAGCGCACACGCTCACCAGGTTTGAATAGACCTGTCCAATTTTGCTCTGGTGGTTTTCCATTGATAAGAAAGGTATAGCCAGTGACATCCGCTATATCCGTAGGTAGCATACGCATACCACCCCACATCTTCGCATTATCCCACGCCTTACCAAAACCTCGTTCTTTTACATCACTAAAGAAATCGCCAATGGTGCGTCTTGCATATTGATAATATTCAGACGACATTTTTAAGTTAGCCATGATTTTACTGGATTCTTCTTCATGAAAATCTGATAGCACAACGACATAATCTCTATCCGCTTTTACAGGATCTTTGCTTTTTGGCGTAATAACAATTGAGCCATAATGACCGTCTTGTTCTTGCCCCATAGAATGTGCGTGATACCAATATGTACCGCTTTGTCTGGTAGTGAACTCATAGGTAAAAGTCTCGCCTGGTTTAATACCTGGAAAGCCGTTAAATCCTGGAACACCGTCCATCTCACCTGGAAGAAGAAGACCGTGCCAATGCACAGATGTGTCTTCTTTCATTGTATTCGTGACATTAATAATAACGTCCTCACCTTCTTTAAAACGAAGCGTTGGTCCTGGGATAGTACCATTTACAGTTATTTTGTTGACTGTTTTGCCCGTAATTTTTACAGGTTCTTTGGCAATAGTGAGGTTATATTCTCCCGCAAATACCTGGAAAGGCATAAACATGAGCAAAAGCCCAAATAGCATATATTTCATAAAATAAAGTCCTTATATAGTTAAGTTGTACAACGATAGAAATGTACAACTTCTATATACGGAATCTTTGCGTAGTAAGGATGATGGATGGCTGTAAGGACGCATATTGATAACTATCGGAGGGCGGCCCTCGAATGGTCTGTACGTCAATAAGATGAGATGGAGAATATGCATTTATATCATACGGCGTATACGCTATATCAATATGATGTTGATCTGGCTGCGTTAATTGATCACCTGCCTGATAAAACAAGTCTACGTTCAAGCAATCATAGACCATCATTAACGCATCGTTACCTGTCTTTTCGGTCTTTTCAGCGTGGCATGGCTCTACTTGACTAACGCTTGAAGCCTGAGCCTCCATAGGGCAAAACGGCATAAAACACACCAAAGCAGGTGTGAGCATTGCTAGGAACAGCATACTGAAAATAAAATGCTTCATATAACTAATATATACTCTTTTGCACAAAAGGTTAATTATTTTTTACCTACGTATGAAGTGAGGTAATATTAAGTACTAACATTCCATATTACTAAACCAGAAAACAAAACTGCGTTTTAAACGTTTGATTTATAGAGAAAAGACGATCCGCACAAAAAGTTTATGCTGCAATATGTACTGTAAAAATATCGTAGCTATTATTTATGGGGTCTATTAAGCGTTCTTGATATAGAAGATTTCCAATCATGAATTCTACTCGAATATTTTTTTGAGAACATTGAGAAATGTATAAATGATTTATATTTTACAATTAGCTCAAACTGCTCAGCCAAAGCCCTTTGCAAAGCATCTTGCGTTTCTTCTGTCACAGGGACAGATAAAACTTCTGTAATATCGCCTGCTGAAAGAGCATCGTTTGGACGAGAAACTCTGGCGCTCCAACTAGGAAAAGTGCTTTTAAAAAGATCAAAAATCTGTTGGTCTCTATATTCTTTATCTGAGTGCACTATATAATAATCTAAAATAATTGCAGGTCCAAGACCTGAGTTTTTTAGCACAACATGTAATGTTGTACCATCAACACTTTTAAGAAAATCTATATGGAGATAAGACCTTACACTTTGTATATTTTGTAGCCAGGCCATGCCTGCTTGAACAATAACAGCCATAGCTGTTATTAAAGCTATAGATGCTGTAGGTTGCTCCTGAATTACAGCCCAGAAATCTAATAAGTAATCCCACATAATCACCTCATATTGTATACTTTAATAATTAAAATAGCTCACTGATCTTTATTGCAGATTTTAGTGTTTCAAAGCTAGTATACCTTGTGCCTTGCATTGCCCCCGATGGTAAGTCACCATAAGATATAGGTTTGATCTTTGTTGCAGATTCAGAGAAAATTAGTTTATATTTACCTGTATCACCATAAGAAATGATCTTTTCCACTGGCGCAAAATGTGTGATAGCCGAAATTGGCTTTGTCTGATAAGCAGCAATGTATTTTATACTATTTAATACCCCGCCACCGATTCTTACTGCGTACCACTCTTTCTTGCCTAAAAAAACTCGATTAAAGCCATCTTCTTTTGCAGGAACGATAATTGTGTCAATTACAGATTTCTGTACTGTATCTGAAATACTCGACTTTGTATTATAAACCTTTGGTTCCTCAAAAGCATTCAAACCCACCAAAGGCATGATTTGTAACATTTCGTACAAAAACGATCGTGTGTCTGCCTTTTCTGCCTCAGTAAGTGTTGGCTCAGAGGGATTATTACAATTACAGACAATGGCTTGTTCGTATTTGTTAGCAAGGCGCACTAATTCATGTTCTATCCATGTTATATGAGCCCTGTTAAGGTCATCATTTGTTGATATAAAAACACAGGCCCAACTCCAAAAATCTTTTTCCTTACCGTGCATTACTAACCGAGCCTTTAAATCGTCTGTTTGGCCTATATAAATAACTGTTCGTGGATCATCTTCATCTTCCGATAGACCTGCAAGTATATAAATACCGGCTTTTGAGAACTCTGACCTAACAAGTGCTTGGGCAAGGCTATCTCTCGGAAAAACTAAACCAGTGCCTGTCCAGTTCATTTTGTCGATAATGCGCAAGCCCTTAGGGTCTCCATCAGGAACAAAAATACGTATTGTGTAAGGTAATGCTGCCATTTTATAAGCTTTATCTGTTCATTGAGTCTTTATATTACTTAATATACTATAATAAGAAAGAAGTAGAATATAATAATAGTTTAATGGAATATATCAGTATAAGTAAGCTGAAAGAAAGACGAAATGTCAGAAGCGTTCATACGACACATTGATGAACTGAAAGCGTGCGGTGTTTTCAAGGATGCTCCAAAGGGGCAAGTGGAGTTTGGCCGCTATAACTTGATGTATGGATGGAATGGTTCAGGTAAAACCACGATTTCCAGATTGTTGCGGTCTATTGAAAAAGGTCATATTGATCCGGCATTTTATAATGACGATGGAGAGCTACCCACGGACTTTGCGTTCAAACTAAAAATGTCCGATAACGCAGTCATAGATCATAAAAACTTAACAGGATTTGAAGACAAAGTACGGGTATTTAACTGTGATTTTGTCAGAGACAACCTAAATGTTGATGATGGTACGGCGAAGCCTGTGTATTACCTTGGTGAAGAGCAAGGCGATGCATTGAAAGAGTTTGAAGCTGTATCCGAAAAACTAAAAGAAAGCGAAGAAGCCCTTGATAAAATAAACAATGACCACAAAAACAAACAAGATAGATTAAATACCCAACTTTCCGCACAAGCAAAAATCATCAGTGACAATCTTGCTGATAAAGGTTTCAACCGCGCAAGCATAAGCAAGCTATTACAAAGTTTAGATTTTCAGACGGCTTGGTCATCATTCACGTTATCAGACATAGATAGAGATAATATGATCCGTGCATCAAAAGGTGTGAATGATCATGTAAACCAGCCACTTTTTTCCGTTTCTTTGCCCCATGCTATTGATGGTCTTCTTACCCGCATTCAAGAAATCGCTGCCCGGACAATAACAAAAAAGGCGATTGAAGAACTTGATAATAACGCGGCATTGAAGAAGTGGGTAAGTGATGGACTTGATTTACATCAAGAGCGCCAAGAATGCGCTTTTTGTAAGTCTGATATAGGTGCTGAAAGGATTGAAGAGCTAAATCAGTATTTCAATGCCGCATATAAAAATCTTATCAGTGATATTGATCAGGCATGTGCTGATATAGAGGCTTACATCACAGATGTTAAACAAACAAATCCAGTAGATGCATTGAACCTTTTTGCAGAGTACAGGGATGCATATAAAAGCACGATACAAGTCTTTTCGCAGAAGAAAACAGCACTGATCAATAACTTCATGGCTTTGCATGCCGCAATGCTGGAAAAGAAAAATCAGAGCTTTTCGGGGATTGATATAGCTGCCGCATCACAAAGCAAAACGCTTTTTGGTGAGTTAAAAGACGCAGCGGACGCAGTAAATGAGCACATAACCAAACACAATCAGCATTGCACGGACTTCCAAAAAAAGGTCAATGAGGCAAAGGACAAGGTTAAAAAGCATTATGCTTCTGAAATATACGAAATGTTCACGCAACAAAATGAAGAGTTAAAAGCTCTCGAAGAGAAAAAAGAGGAAGAAGAGAACACAAAGAACGGTCTGCAAACAAGGTATAACAAGCTTGATGGCGCATTGAGCACTCATTATTTTGCATTGGATCGCATCAATAAACTCTTGGCTTCCTTCATAGGGCGTAAGGATATTACTCTAACCGCCAATGAAAAAGGATATTCGATCAAGCGCAATAATGTGATTGCAAAGAACTTGAGTGAAGGTGAAAAAACAGCAATCGCATTCTGCTATTTCATCTCAAAAATGGAAGAAAAAGCCTTTGAAATAAAAGACAGCCTGATTGTTGTTGATGATCCTATCTCTAGCCTTGATACAAATGCACTTTACGCAGCCGGGGCATTTATAAGAATGCACTTACAGCACGCCCATCAAGTTTTCATTCTCACACATAATCATCGCTTCTTTAGAGAAATGTATGGATGGATATCTGTCATTTCTTTTGCCTCTCATGATTTAGTTTTAGTTTTGTTAAATGATCACTATACCAGTGCATCATTTTAGCACGCTCTGATAGGTAATCGGAATGATTATATACAGCACGAATTTTATTTGTGTCCTTATGGGCAAGCTGCTTTTCAATATGGTCTCTATTAAAACCATACGTGTTTAATATAGTAGATGCGGTATGTCTAAACCCATGCGGCACAACATCCTCACCAGAATACCCCATAATTCTCAATGCGCGCGTCAGGGTAGCATCTGTTATAGGCTTATGGGCGCTAATAACACTTGGAAAAACCCAATCACTTTTACGGATCTTTTGCTGTATCTCTTCCAGTATATTAATACAATGCTGCGATAATGGCACTACATGCTCATTTCGCATTTTCATAGCGATGGCTGGAACAACAATTTGCTGCGCTTCAAAATTTACATATTCCCAGAGCAATTGTCTTAATTCACCTGGTCGTAAGAACGTATGAGCAAGTAACTCTAATCCCAAACGAATAAAGGTTCTACCCTGATATTGATCTAAATTGTAAAGATATTCACCCATCTCATTTTCTTTAAAATACGACCTATGACGCGTTTCAACCGATTTGATATACTTAGCTGTATTAGTAGCAGGATTATAGTCACATAGGCCTTTATACTCGGCATAGTCAAAGATAGATTGTATGCGCTGGGATATACGTTTAGCTACATCCAATGCACCTCTAGCTTCAACCTTATCCAACAAAGTGATAATATCTTTTTTCTTTATATCAGTAACTAACTTATCACCCAAATCAGGGAAGACATCGCTCTCAAGACTTCTAAGGATATTAGCGGCATGCTTTTTTACCCAAGTACCTTTTGAATGCCATTCACGAGCAATCGTCTCAAAACAGTTTTCTGTTAAAGCCATTTCTTCTTGAAGTAGACTATTTTTTTCCTGATTTGGATCGACACCACTTTTAGCCATTGCTTTGACCTCTAGCGCCTTCATTCTGGCCTGAGCAAGGCTACAGCAGCCAACCGCACGGCCAAAATTACCAATAGTGAATGTATTTCGTTTACTTTTGAATGTATATGAGACCTGCCATACTGTAACCCCTGATGATCTGACGAGCAGGTAAAGGCCATTTTGATCATATACTTTATAGTCTTTTTTAGATGGTTTTGCTGAACTGAATAAACGCTCAGGCTTGCTAGCAGTAAGTTTGGGCATATTTATCTCCTTTTTTGCGGTACAAAAAAAACTTGAACCGTCTGTACTGCATAACGTACTGCAAAAAGATATGGAATAGCCGCATTCTTCTCGGATCTTCTCGGAAGAAAAAACCTGTTTATAACTTTAAAATCAATAACTTAGAGACTTTATCGGATCTGGTCGGAAAGGTAATTGGTTGTGTATGCGTGATATTTTCCCTGCCGAAAAAATGATGCATACCTCTATTTCATAGCGTCAAAATAAAGAGGTCAAAAGAGAAAATTTTTTCTCTCTATTCGTCCGCAACAAACTCCATCTTTTCAGGATAAAGATCCTTGGATGGCAACATATACATCCGCGTTTTAACACTGAAAAAATTTGGCCCTGAACAATATGTGCCGCTAATCTCACGTGCGATGGTTGTCAGGGTTCTATATTTGCGCCTGCTGTACTCGTAATATCCTTGGCGGCAATAAACCACGTAGACCTCTCCGTGATATTCTCGCTCAAGAACGGTTCCTGGGATAAGTTTTGTAATCGCGCCTCTTGAGCTATTTTTCAATGCATCACTATTAAAGTCGATAGGATGGATGTGTCGCGGCAAATGCATATCAGGATTAATCGGCTTTTTTGATTCCGCATGGTATTTTTCCATGATTTTCATCACAATTTGGTCAAAGGTAAAGTTGATAGAGCAATCTTCACCGAATTCCATTTTATAATCATGGCGCACTTGTTTCATGCTGGACAATCTCAGTCGCGCATATTGTTTGATCAGATACAAATCATCTTCATCCTGACCTTCCGTGCGTGGTTCTTGAAAACCCTGAAGCGTTTCCAGCCATTGGCTCAAATTAAATCTTAATCTGTCGTTACTCATCAGCGCCTCCATGCGTAATGGTGGTCTTTGATTTGAAAAACCGGACGCCCGAACAATTGGTTTGAGAAATATGACGAGCCACCGCCGTGATGTTCTTGAATTTGATATTCTGGTAAGAAAACTCACCATTGATACATTCGATGATATGATCCTCGCCTTTGTATCTCTTTGTGATGATCGTGCCATCTTGGAACTTTGTGTTTGAGCCTTGGCATGCTTTTGCCAGAGGTTTATCGTTTGGTTCGCCTTTGGTGTAATGATCCATCAATCGGCTGATTATGGCCTCTCGGTAGAGATTGTGCGGACAGGACTTCTTAAAGATGTGCTTATATTCTGCGCGCAGCAAATCCACATCACACAGGCGAAGGCGTGCATATTGCCGTACCAGATACAAATCCATGCTCTGGGGCTGGCTATCAGCAAGTAATTGCGATAAAAACTGCCATGTCTGATCTTCTTTCATTAAGCTACCTCCTGAAGGCATACACGCTTCAGAACCATTATTTATCAAGTTGTTTTCTCTGTATTTCTTCTCTTTCGACATTTCATAATTTCCTTTCATTTTTGCCTGTATCGAATAGGTCTGCGAAATGTGTCGAAAACGACGAAAGAAAAATGAAAATCTTTAAAATGGATCTGATTTCGGTAGTATTAGTACCCTGAGAGCGGGCAAAATAAAGAAAAGCCCCTTGTGATGGGGCTTTTATGATATTTGTATCTAGTTTCCAAAAGGCACTTTGGCTTATTTTATGCCTTACTGCCTTATTAAAGTATCTATGTATCTGGTTATGTGTGTATGCGTTACACCGAAACGAACACTCTAAATGATTATCTTTATAAAAGAGTGTCTTCTAGTATTTCTCAAAAGACGGATTGTAACCCTGGCTGCTAAATTCTCCCAAAATTGACCTGGCTTCTCGTAAGGCTTTTAAAGCAAGAGAGGAAGCTATATGCGATAACTTTTCTTCTCCGGCTTCTATTTTTATGATTATTCTCAACAATACAGACAGGGAGTCGCAAACCATATCCAAAGTATGCTCTTCGGCCCAAAAATCACCAAAATCTCGCTTTCTCTCTTCCCCATGCCAGCGTGGATTACGCATATATACTAGGGTATCTCCAATCTTTCCTGCAACACCATGAGCAATATTATTTCTTATTATAAATCCGGAACGTGCAGCACTACACCATAATTTAATAAAATCTATTTCAGCTTGATTACTCAAATCACCAGAACATTCTTCCAGGTCAGATATGAGCTTAGAGATTGCTTTTCCATCAGTTTCTGGGCGAACACCCTTAGGGATAACTCCCTTTAATCTCCATACTGCACGCTCTATATAATATTCTAAAGTACCCGAATAGGTAATAATTGCTGCTATTCTTGCGCTATTAGGAAGGTCAAGATTCCAGTTAGCCTCTATTAATGACGATTTACCATATTCTTTTGCGGCAGATATTTTCATTATTTTTATCCTTCTAAAACCTGGTACTTATTCCATTTAACTTGGAAACTTTGAGACTCTAATTAAACAACTTCAATTATGTTTGCTTACTTATCTGAAAGTGATCTATACCAACGCCGTGCCACTGGTGATGAAGACGTATCATCATATTTGAAACACTCAGACATATCTTCGATTGAAGTAATGACCCCATTGAGAACGGGTGCAGAAAAACTGCTACTTCCTCCCGTCGCATAGTGGCTCACCCAATTGCTGACAATTATCGGAATATGGGAGTTTAACACATCCTGAACCTGTTTTGCTTCCAGTACAAGCGTGCCTGCCCTTTGATGTAGATCAATCGCCACTTTGATCGCATCAAGACAATTGCTTACCATTTTGTTTGTATCTTTGATTGCAAAATCAAGCGGGACAGGAATATTAACCTTACGTATAATTTGCTGAAGCTTATACTCCAGATACTGACGGACAATCGGCTCAGCCTCACTGATTTGCCCAGCAGATAGAAGATTCTTGACACGCAGCTTTAAGCGGTCTGCTCCCTGTGACTGATGCAGAATATCCCCCATGGGAGGAGAGCCCTGCAGTTTATTATGATGCCAGTCTCCCGTTCCGCCCTTTGTATCGAAGTATTTCTCAAGTAGCCCATCATGGCTCAAGATGATGAACTGCAGACCATTGTTATTCTGCGTATGCTGTAACTTGGTCCTGATTAACTCCATCAAATAAAACTGATGTCCTGCATCGAAACTAGATGTTACATCATCGAGTACAACAAAGCGCGGTGCACCAGAATGCTTCATCGCCGCCGCTAGAAAGACGGATATCGCGAGTGCATTGCGGTAACTCTCGGACAGTAGGGCACGGGCGGACAACTTCCGCTGTCCATGAAAATCACTGAGTTCAACATTCAAGTCTTCTTTGTCATCGGCGCGCTGTAGATCAGGCACAACGTCGCCAACTTGCATGATGTCCTTGTACATGGATTTATATTCGGCATCGATGTCATTGATTTTGGCCTTGGAAAGCGAAGCTTCAGCAGCAGAAAATTTGGAAGAGGCTTTCGAGATAAAGGTTTTCCATCGCTCACGAATATCTAAGCGGGCTTGCTGTTCAGCCTCCTCTGTTTGACTGTGTTGATAGCTTAATAACGCGTCTTTGAACTGGCGACCATACTCCACCTGCTCGGTAAGTTGGACAAGAGATGCTGGAAGCTCAGCTTCAAGTTTTGTTTTCCTTTCCACCGCCTTTTCCAGCAGCTTGGGAACAAGCGTCATAAGCTCGCATGTACGTGTAACCGCATCAGTCACTTCGGCTTCGGTGACTTCGCCAGATTTCATACGGGTATCCAAGCGCGAAAGGATTCTATCGACAGTATCAACACCAAGAACCTTTGCAATCTCATGACCTGACAGGCAGTCTCGCCATGCTGAACCTTCCCATAGCTCGTCAAGCTGTTTTGCCTTGGCTGCCGTTTCTGCGTACTGACTAAGCTGGTGCGTGATGTGCGCGCTTATGGATTTTTCGAAACTACTTTCGCAGAGCGGGCACTTGTTATCATTTGCCCAGACATCACTTCCAACCACATCCTGTGCCGCTGAATAGAGCTTTTCAAACAAATCGCCGCGAGTAGCGGCCAGCAATACATCTCTCTCTGCGATAAGCGTCTTGATCTTTTTCTGTTCTATGCAAATCGCTTGCGGGTCGTGAGCTCTGAGAGCTTCCAGCGCAGTGATATCCGAAATGGCCGCTTCAAGCTCTTTGCGCTTTTCGCCACCTTCCGCCGTTTTGATTGCTTCTTTTATAGCATCAAAATCTATATCATTCAGCGCCTTGCCGTCTAAGTGCTCCTTGAGAAGTTCAACATTGCCTAGTGCTTCAGAAACCTCGGTAGCGTACTGATCCAGTTTGTCGACATCTTCGAGCGGTTTTCCCGTGACCTTATCGAAATTGGATCGGAGCGCAGCTAAGGCTTGCTGTACGGCGCGCTGCGTCCCTGCGATTTGCGTCGCCAAAACCTTCAAATCAAGATCCGTATTCATTGCGCGCGTATCAGAGACAACCTGCAACGCTTGACGGCAGTCTGAGTATTTCGAAAGCCCGAGAAGGGCAGAGAATGTTCGACCACGCTCTAGTGGCGACTCTTCGATGAAGCGAGAAAAGGTACGGTAATCAAGGAGTGCGAAGGCTTCGTTTAGGGTCTCAAGAAAACCTTCGGGATCGGTGTGACCGCTGGGGCTAGTGACCGTCCGATTTCCAGCACCGTCGCGCTCCACCTTGATAGACACAACCGAACCGCCGTCATCAGGCTCCAACTCAACCTCGATAACGGCCTTATTACCAGAATGAAATCGGTTGCAGTAGTAATCCTGAGGACGCTCATGAGCCTTAAGGTCGTCAAGCTTGGGAATCGTTCCACTAATGATGTAATAGAGTGATTCAAATATCGAGCTCTTTCCTATTCCGTTTACAGCAAAAACGGAGTTTACGGCATCTGACTTAAAACTGATATCGAGTGGGTTGCCCTGATTGTTGACGCCTCGGAAACCTTCGATTCTCAATCTTTTCAAAAAGTAACGAGACATTATTCTATCTCCGTTTCTAATTTTTCTGCAAGATGTAGATTCAAAGCTGTTAAAATTGCTTCATTGAATGTTGTGCGTGCTTTGGTGTCCCTTTCTCCCGCACGGACGACGGCAAGAAGCTTGTCCCAGTTTGCTTCAAGGATTTTGGTCATTTCGGGATCAATATCTTTCACGCTTTCTAAAAAAATTGTGCAGTTTTCAGAGAATTTTTTCGTTTCATCTAAAGTAAAGCCCGTCATAAAAAATCCCTTAAAAAATATATTCTATAGCCGTTTTCAACGCCAGCTTTGGGTCGAAAGTAAGCAAAGCTACTTAAATTATGCCTGAATACTACTTGTCTTTTCATCCCATTTCAATTATTTTCTATCATCATAACCTTAAAGGACAGCCAATTATGCCTAACGACGATATTATGACGGTTAAAGAACTCGCTGATTATTTAAAGATCGCTGAGAAGACAGCGTATCGATTTGCGTCAGAGGGCAAGGTTCCTGGCTTTAAAGTTGGCAGTGCATGGCGCTTTAAAAAAGGAGAAATTGATGCGTGGATAAAGCGTCAATCTGAAGCCTCAACAGCACAGAATCAAAAGGAAGATTAAAATATGAACATCGCGCAGATCGAAAAAAATCTTTCAGAGTTGGTGAAAAACATTTCACCTCAGGAGTTTGTTTACGATCTTCTTTTGGCTTATGGCACGCCTAAAACGACCGTTACGCTCCTTAAAAAAGGAAACCGTAACCTTTCCAAAAAAGGCGGTCAGATTATTCTTAAGCGCAAATTGTTCTTTCAAGAAACACAGGAACAAGATCTGCATAGCCTAATTGACAGCCTAAAAAATGATGATGCAACCCACCGTCATGACCCACGCTTTATTGTAGTGACGGATTACAAAACCTTACTGGCCATTGATACAAAAACAGACGATACGCTCGATATAAAAATCGAAGAGCTGAACAAGCATCCATTCTTTTTCGGGCCATGGGCAAAAATTGAGAAAAACACCCATTACAACGAGCAAGAGGCCGATGTCAAAGCCGCCGAGAAAATGGCGAAAATCTATGACGAAATCTTGCAAGGTAATGCCTTTGAAACAAAGGAAGATTTACATGGGCTGAACATCTTCCTTTCACGTTTGTTGTTTTGCTTCTTTGCTGAAGACACTGGCATTTTCAAAGATAACGCCTTTACCAATGCCATCAGCTCACACACGCAAGAAGACGGCAGTGATCTTGACGATTACCTGAACAAACTGTTTGAGGTGCTGAATACCGCCGATCATTCGAACTACCCTGATTACCTCTCAAAATTCCCATACGTGAATGGCGGCTTGTTCGGTGACAGATATTTTGCACCAAAATTCTCCCGCAAAGCACGCCGCATGATCATTGAATGTGGTGAGTTAGACTGGGCGACGATTAACCCAGATATTTTCGGCTCAATGTTCCAGGCTGTGGTTCATAAAGACCAGCGCAGCAGTATGGGGCAGCATTACACCTCCGTACCAAACATCATGAAAGTGATTGAGCCGCTTTTCCTGAATGAACTGCGTGAAGAGTTTGATAAACATTACGATAACCAGAAAAAACTGGAACAGCTTCTCGCCCGCCTTGAAAAGCTTCGCATTTTTGACCCGGCCTGTGGTTCGGGTAATTTCCTGATTATTGCTTATAAAGAAATCCGCGAACTGGAAATGGAGATATTCCAGCGCATTCAGGAAATAACCGACAACCCATCACTGCCATTCTCACGCATTCAGCTCTCACAATTCTACGGGATAGAGCTGGATGATTTCGCGCATGAGGTTGCCATTCTTTCCCTATGGCTGGCCGAGCATCAAATGAACGTGAAATTCGAGGAGGTCTTTGGTCAAACCAATCCAACCCTGCCGTTAAAAGAAGGTGGCAATATCGTATGTGGCAATGCCACCCGTATTCCATGGGAAGATGTTTGTCCAAAAGACACTGATGCCGAAATTTACGTTTTGGGTAACCCCCCTTATGCTGGACAAAAAAACCATACTGACGACCACAGAGGTGATTTAGATTACGTATTCACTGGCCAGCCAAATTATAAAAAACTAGACTATATCTCATGTTGGTTTTATCTGGCGGCTAGGTATATCAATAACTCTATTCGTTCCGGATTTGTAACTACAAACTCAATATGCCAAGGCACTCAAGTCGATATGCTATGGCCCAAAATTTTATCTCAAGACGTCGAAATATGTTTTTGTTACTCGGCATTTAAATGGAGTAACAATGCTAAACACAATGCCGGTGTAACATGTACAATTATTGGACTTATGCATAAAAGTTGTAATTATCAAAAGCGTATTTACGATAATGGTACAATTTCCACAGTTCAAAATATCAACCCTTACTTAGTAAGCGGTCCCAATTTAATAATTAGTAAGCAATCTAAACCTATCTCAAAATTTTTTCCAAAGATGATCCTTGGTAATCAGCCCAGAGAGGGAGGATATTTAATGCTCACTTCCGATGAAGCAAAGAGCTTAAGACATCAAAATCCTAGAGTAGATTCATATCTAAAGCGCCTGTTCGGAGCAAACGAGTTTATTAATAGTATAGAGCGGTGGTGCATTTGGATTACTGAAAAAGAACTAAATGACGCATTAAATATACCTGAAATAGCCGAGAGGGTTGAAAAAGTAAGATTAAAAAGAGTTGATGGGAATTCTGTTGAGAGATCGTTTGCTAATGTTCCTTATCGTTTCGTAACAATTAAACAACCTAAAGAATATCAATTTCTTATACCTATAGTATCATCAGAAAATCGAGAATATATACCAGTAGGTTTTTTAGACAAAAACAATATTGTCACAAGTAAAGCTAGTGTAATTTTTGACTGCCCCATATTTATTTTTGGATTGATTGCCTCTAAATCCCACATGCTCTGGGTAAAAGCAGTATCTGGTAGACTTGGGACTGGAATAAGTTATTCCGCTGAAATGTGCTACAATACGTTTCCCGTCCCTGATCTTACAGAAAAGCAAAAAGAAACGATCACCACGCATGTTTACAATGTGTTGGAAGAGCGTGAAAAACATTCCGAAAAAACAATGGCGGAACTGTATGACCCCGACAAAATGCCAGATGGGTTAAGAGAGGCTCACCACCACCTCGACCTTGCGGTTGAGCGTTGCTACCGCTCCAAACCATTCACCAGTGATGAAGAACGCCTCGAATACCTCTTCAAACTCTACGAAGACATGACCGCCAAAGAAAAATCAGGGGGTCTGCTGTGAGTGATAAAAAACGTGAAGCATATAACGAACTAATGATGGAGCTTTACAAAGAAAACCAGAGTTTCCTGAATAAGGCCATTTTTGGCATTTCTACACTGGCAATACCTTTTTTATTTAATG
>MDSV01096731.1_pt1 | contig 31694 bp, 28 predicted proteins | sample 810851 | NCBI WGS metagenome assembly MDSV01 (sample SAMN05326640, study PRJNA326480) | marine metagenome | isolation source: seawater | place: Atlantic Ocean: North East | collected 2012 | reverse complement strand
TTTTTTTTTTAAAATCTTGTAATACTCTTTTGGTAAAATACCAGTTTTTTTATATGTTAAAATCGTTTTAATGTTTTTATCGTTAATCTTTTGATTTTTTTTAACATTTTTTGCGATAATAAATTTTCTTATTAAGATGTTATGAAGTGTTTTCTCAGATCCAAGGAATTTTTTTTTTGAGCTTCCTTGGGCTACGACAAGTCTTCTGCAAACTTCTACCATTCTACTGAATTCCTTAAATTCTAATGATGCAGCGTGATCCGGTCCGTGCATAAGTTTATTTAAAGTTACATGTTTCTCTATAATATTAGCACCAAGCATTGTAGCTCCTGCTGCGCCTATTAGATCTGTACCGTGACCTGAAAAACCAACGTCATCTCTCAATTTTTTTCTCAAGACGGGTATACAACTTAAATTTTTATCCTTATCATTCGAAGGATAAGCCGAAGTACAATGTAAAAAAATGTGAGGAGTTCTAAATTTTTTAAAAATTTTTTGTGTTTTTAATATTTCATCATATGTACACATACCAGTACTAATTATAGTTGGCCTATTCTTTTTAGCAATATATTCACAAAATTGATAATTATTTGCATCTATACTGGCAATTTTAATAAATTTAACATTTAACCTCAGAACAAATTCAACACTTTTATAATCCCAAGGAGTTACTATAAGGTCTATTTTTAACTTTTTACATAATTTTTTTAATTCATAATAGTCACTTTCACTTAATTCCAATCTAATGTCGGGGTAAACCCACGTCCCAAATTTTTTTTTAATCTTTTTAATGTCTTTTTCATTTTTACTTAAATAACCAGTTGCTAATTTTGGTTTTTCACCAAAATTTATCATTTCTATAACATCTCTTCTCTGAAACTTCACAGCATCTGCTCCAGCATTTTTCGAAGCTCTAATCATTTTTTTTGCTAAACTCAAATAGCCATTATGATTAATTCCAATCTCGGCAATTATATATGGTTTTTTTTTTAAATGAATTTTCATAAGGGAATTTAATATTTAGCTTAAAAAAAATTACTTGTAAATCTGCAAATTAATTTGATTCCAATTTTTCACAAATGCAATGAAGTAAAGCTATATGTGATTCTTGTATGTGTGATGTAACTTTACTTTTTACAATTATAGATATATCCGCAATATCTTTTAATAAACCGCCAGATTTTCCAACAAGAGCAATTATTTTTAAATTTCTTTTTTTTGCTTCCTTGGCAGCAAGTACAAGTGACATGGATGCACCAGACTCTTCATCGCCCCCGCCAGTTGAAATTAAAAAAAGTATATCTCCTTTTTTTCCATGAGCCTCTACTTGTCTTTTAAAATAAGAATCAAAACCGAAATCATTAGACCAAGCAGTGATAGCCGCAGGAAGACTTGGTAAAGATATAGCAGAAATTGGTTTTCTATCTCTTTTTTTATAAGTGCATTGCAATTCGCCTACAAAGTGCTCACTATCTGAACAAGAACCACCATTACCTGCTACCAAAATTTTATTATCATTTTCATTGCAATTAATAATTTCTTTACAAATGGCATTTATATCATTCTCGTGATCAACGAGTGATTTAATTATTGATGAGCTATTTTCAAAATAATTTTTAATTTCAGACATAGTATTTTAATAAAAAACTTTTAAATAACATTTCCATATTTTTTTTTTGCTTTAAATTATCTAATTGAAATGATTGCCACTCTTCCATATCGTATAACATTATTTTACCGCCCAGTCTATTGCTAAATTTTTTCAAAATATTTTTTTTGAAAATAAAAATAGATCCATTTGCTAAAAAATGTTTTTCTTTAAAAAGTTGTCTAGGTTTTCTATTCTTATAGTCTATTGTCATCGGAATATATTTTTTATTTTTTAATTTCCACACATCAAAAAAATCTTCTGCTTTATGAGCTGACATTAAGGAGTCAGACTTTGTTTTTTTGAATAAATTAAAAGCCATATCTATGTCCTTAGGTTTTCTTAAAGGACTTGTAGCTTGCAGAAAAATTATATTTTTTACTTTTCCACCAATTACTTTTAGAGCATGAATTAACGCAGACTCAGAACTTGATGTATCAGAGCATAATTTTTTTGGTCTTTTAATGAATTTTACTTTCATTTTATTGCATAACTTTTTAATTTCATCAGACTCAGATGAAATATATATATGATTTCTAAATTTACTCTTTTTAGCTTGAATTATTGACCAGTATAAAAGAGGTTTGGAGCAAAAATTTAAAAGATTCTTTTTTTTTATCCCCTTGGAGTTGCCGCGAGCAGGTATAATTACTACGTTTTCCATTAAAGATTATTCAATTTGTCATATGTAAATAAAGATATATATACATTATATCGCATTTATCACATGAAAATATCAAACAAAATCTTATTTTTAAGTTCTATTACGATAATTATTTTTTTATTGTTTGGTTCAGCAATATTTATCATAAATTCAAATTCCAACCTAGCAAAAAAAGCAAAATCGTTAATATCAACTGATACTAAAATGTTTCTTAAAAGAAATGTATTTGTACATGAATATAATAAAGAAATTTTAAAACAGTTAAGGAAAGATAAATTGGAAATTTATTCTAAAAACTCTTTAATCGCAAAACTTATAAAAAAACAAAAAAGTATCGAATTCAAAAAAAACGAGAAAGTAAAAATATTTAATATTGATGGAACCAAATACTCGATAACAAGATATGCAACAAATTATCTGACTAGATCATATCCATATGGCATAAATGTAAGAAGTTCGTCCTTTATTGAAGCTTTAAATGAAGATATTTGGTTAGTAACAGCAGATGGAACAATAATTTTTTTTACACCAGAAAATTTAAAAAAAGGAATATTTGAAGCAAAAATTTTAAAATCAAATATTGAAAATATTTTAACCGATTCAAAGATTTACAAAGATAAATCTGAGTTTGGCATTAAGGATATTTTAATAAAAAACAATCAGCTTTATGTGTCGTATACTAATGAAATAAAAAGTAATTGTTACAATATTTCAATTTTAAAAACAGAAATAAATAAAACATATTTGAACTTTGAAAAATTTTATGAACCTTCATTTTGTGTAAATGAAAAAAATAAATATGGTGAGTTCCACGCTATTCAATCTGGTGGTCGAATGAAGTTTTTAGATGAAAATAATTTACTCTTAACAACTGGTGAGTTTAGATACAGAATTTTAGCTCAAGATAAAAATAAAATTTTTGGTAAAATTTTAAAAATCAACATAGAAAACAAATCAACAGAAGTACTTGGAATGGGTTTAAGAAATTCCCAAGGACTATTTGTAGATAAAAAAAATAATTTAATTTTTTTAACAGATCATGGTCCATTAGGCGGCGATGAAATTAATGTATTAAATTTAAACAACAAAATTGTTGAAAATTTTGGATGGCCAATAGCCTCATACGGCGAGCACTATCATGCAAGTAAACATCCTGAACGTTATTCAAAAGCACCTTTATATAAATCTCACATTAAATATGATTTTAAGGAACCCATCAAATATTTTGAAAAATCAATAGGTATTTCTGAAATATTAAAAATTAATAATGATTTTTTTGATAAGAAAGATGAAAAAATAAGACTTTTAGTTTCATCTCTTGGAGATAACATTAGTGAAGGAGATATGTCTTTGCATTATTTAGTTTTTGATAAAGAATTTAATGGCAAACAACATGAAATTATTAATATAAATAATCGAATTAGAGACCTAAAATATCTAAAAAAAGAAAAAAAAATAATTCTTTTTCTTGAAAATGCAGAGTTAGCATTGATTGAAAAAATCTAGCTTCTTAATTTTGCATAAACTGTAATAATACTTCCGTAAAATGGGGGAGATAACTTAAAAGGATTTAAAACCTTTAACAAATTTTTTGTTGTACAATAATCTGTCTTCCAAAAAGGTTTTTCTATTTTAAAAATTTCAAAAGAGTTAGTTTCAAGTAAATTTTTTAAACTTTTGAAATTAAATAAAATTGGATGTGATGTATTATATAGCCTATAGTTCCCCCCAAAAAAGTTGGAAATCAAAGTATCGACTTGAGGCGTTCCAAGAATTAATATTCCATCTTTTTTTAATTTATTCTTAATAAATTGAATACACTTTTCTGGTTCGTACAAATGTTCAATTACATGGTAGAGCATTACAAAATCAAATTTTTGATTTATTTTAGGTAAAATTTCAAAAGAACCTTTAAATGTTTTTACATTTGAAAAATTTTTTTTTATAAAATTTAACGCAAATTCAGACTCTTCAATACCATATTTTTGAATTTTATTATTCAGCGCACTTAAAAAATATCCCAAACCACAGCCAACATCTAATATAGAAACGTTTTGAAAACTGTTGATATAATTTACAGTTTCACCGTACCAATTTTTTAATTTAAAATCCCTTTCATGAATGTGGTTTCTTTCTATTCCGTCAGGATCTATCTGATTATTTTGCCAAAAAGTATCTTCTTTATAATCATAATTTATTAGTGGATTTTGATAATGGCATCCACAATCACCACAAATACTATATTTAATCGATTTATACAAAGAGATGAATTTTTTTTTAATTTTGACAGATTTACAATTTAGGCAACTCATATCCTATAAGTAATATATTATAAAAGATATTTCATCAATAAATAGACTGTTCATAATTTGAACACATTTACGTTCAACAATTGAACATATGACAATTAATGATAATCACTACCAAGTTCTTAGAAAAGTAAGAGTTACTAAATTGGCCTCTCAGAGAAGATTAGCATCTATGTTAGGGTTCAGTCTAGGAAAGCTGAATTATTGTATAAAAGAGCTAAAAAAAAAAGGGCTCATCAAAGTAAAAAATTTTAAAAACAATCCTAACAAGTCCAACTACTTATATTTGCTCACACCAAAGGGTTTTTCGGTTTATACGAAATTAACAATTAATTTTATGAACCGAAAAATGAAAGAATACGAAGAGCTTGAAGATGAACTTAACAAAAAAGATGTGGACAGTAATTAAATATAAAAAAAAAAATTTTAATATTCTTAAAAAAGAATTGAATAACAAGCTAGGATCCAATTTAAAATTCTATAGACCAAAACTTAAAATAAAAAAATTTTCTAAGAATAATTTAGACGAAAAAAAAATTGAGATAGACTTATTGGATAACTATTTTTTTTGTTATCATGAAAAATTTAAAGAAATGCACAATTTAAAATATTTAAATTTTACAAAAGGACTTGAATATTTTCTTGATGGATATAAAAAATCTCAAAACGAAATTTCAAAGTTTATTGAAAGATGTAAAAACTCCGAACATCAAGGGTATGTTACTCAAAAATTTTTTGAAATAAGAAATCATTCAGACTACAAGTTTTATAACGGTCCATTTATTAAAAATATTTTTAAAGTATTAGAGATAAAAAAAAATAAAATCAGAATTTTAATAAAAAATATTGAAATCATTTTAGATAAAAGAAAATATTTATACTATTAAAATAATATTAAAATACCAATTTTGATGAAAAAAATTAAATCAATCTTTTTCAAAGTGCGGAGCTATGGGTAAAATATGTTAAGAGTGATTAAGATAATTAGTTTCATTTTTAAAGTAAAAAAAAATTTTAAATCGCCATCAGGACATAAAATTTTAGTTTTTGATAAAGAGGCCTCAGAAGACTTAAAATATTCTTTAAAAGATAAAAATTTCTTTCTTTTAATATCTAGGCCACATCAAATTAATGAAATTTATATTTCTTTTGGCGTAATCATAAATATTATCAAGTTTTATAGAGGCAACATTGTAACAGCTTATTTTTGTGCATTGATTAAAATTATAAATCCAAACCTAATTATCACAATGATAGATAATAGTTTAAAATATTTTGAATTAACTAGAATCTTTAAAGATAAAATTACTTTTTTAGCAATACAAAACGCTGCTAGATACGATATTCCGATTAATAACTTTTTATTAAGTAAAAAAAAAACTAAAGTAAATTTCTCAAAAAAATTTTATTTTGATACTTTATTTTGTTTTGGCCAACATGAAGTTGATCATTATAAAAAGAATAAAATCAATATTAATAACTTTAAAGACATTGGGTCACTGCAACTTTCAAATTATCTTTATCACCTAAAAGAAAATAAAAAAAAATTACCTGATAAAACTTTTGATTTTAGTTTAGCCTCAGAAGGTCACGTTGGTCTTGATAAAGAGTATTCAGAAAGTGGGCTTGCAAAAAGATGGTCTCAAATAGTTTCTTTTTCAATCAAATTCGCCAAAAGTAGAAATAAAAAATTTAATTACATTTTCAAGAGAGAAAAAAAATTAGGACGAGGTTTTTTTGAGAATGAAATTGTATTTTTAAATGAATTTTTAGAAAAAGAAGATCTAGACTTTTTATTTAAAAACTGCACTTTTAAGAACCAAGCGATTTTTTCCTCTTACGATGCTATAGCGAAATCAAAAGTTTTATTAGGATGCACTTCATCGTTGTTGAGAGAAAAATTAGCCTTGGGGGGAAAAATTTTGTCTTGTAATTTTAGCGGTCTGGATATGTTTGATTTTCCAATAAAAAAACTATGTTTTTTAAAAAATCCTAGTTATAAAGATTTTTCAGAGAGTTTAGAAAATTTAATAAAAATGAGCGATAAATTTTTTTTTAAAAATATAGACGAAGATGCAAACTTGCTCATAAAAAATGTGCAAATTACCGATGCAAACAATGAGGTAAAAAACTTTATTAAAAAATTTGAGTAGTAATATGAAAAATAAAATTGCTTATGTAGGAATGTCAGCTGACATAATTCATGAAGGTCACATAAACATATTAAAACATGCAAGCAAATTTGGAAAGGTAGTAGTAGGATTATTGACTGATGAAGCAATATCTACTTATAAAAAAATTCCAATTTTAAGTTACCATCAAAGAGAAATTATACTTAAAAATATCAAACAAGTTCATAAAGTTATTCCTCAAAGAACTCATGATTATTCAGAAAATTTATTAAAAATTAGACCTGATTTTGTAGTCCATGGAAATGACTGGAGAAAGGGTGTTCAAAAAAAAATAAGGCAAAAAGTTTTACATGTAATAAAAAAATGGCCTTGCAAATTAATAGAACCAAAATATACGGAAAATATTTCTTCATCCAATATTAAATCGAAAATTATAAAAGCCGGTACTAATCCTCAGACTAGAGTTTCTCGTCTTAAAAGAATTTTAGAAATAAAAAAAATTGTTCGCGTATTAGAGTCCCATAATTCCTTAACTGGATTAATAATTGAAAATTTAAATATTATGAAAAATAACAAATTTTATGAATTTGATGGCATGTGGTCCTCGAGCTTAACTGATTCTCTCACAAGAGGAAAACCAGACAATCAATCGGTCGATTATTCTACAAGAATGCTGGGGTTGAGTGAGATTATGGATGTTACTACAAAGCCAGTAATATTCGATGCAGATAACGGTGGAAGATTAGAACATATTCCTTATCTAGTAAAATCTCTAGAAAGAGTGGGAGTTTCAGCAATAATTTTTGAAGATAAGAAAGGCTTGAAAAAGAATTCATTGTTTTCAGATCAAAAAGGAGCAGCTCAAGACTCAATCAAAAATTTTTGTAATAAAATTTCAGTTGCTAAAACAGCTAGTAATTCAAAAGATTTATTTATAATAGCAAGAGTAGAGTCCTTTATTTTAAAGCAAGGGTTAAACGATGCTTTAAAAAGAGCAGAAGCCTACTCAAGATCTGGAGCTGACGCAATTTTAATCCACAGCAAAGAGAACAATCCTAACGAAATTTTTTCTTTTGCTAAAAAATTTTCTAAATCACGTTTCTTTAAACCTCTTGTTGCAGTACCAAGTACATATTCTAAAACAAATGAAAAACAACTTATTAAGAACGGTTTTAGAATAGTAATATACGCGAACCAAATGCTAAGAGCTGCTTATCCAGCAATGTATGAAGCTGCAGAAAGTATACTAAAAAATCAAAGAGCCTTTGACATAGAAAAAAAAATCACTCCAATAAAAAAGATCATAAGTTTAGTAAAATAAGATGTTTTTCGCAGAAGATTTATTTTTAAAACTAAAAAAAAATAAAATAAATTTTTTTTCTGGTGTACCGGATAGTATACTTAAAAATTTTTGCTCGTTGTTAGATTTTAAGAAAAAAAATTCTTTTAAACACTATATTTCAGCCAATGAGGGCACAGCTGTATCAAATGGTATTGGTTATTATTTATCAACAAAAAAAATTCCTTGTATTTATCTTCAGAACTCAGGTTTAAGCAATGCAATCAACCCTTTAATCTCAATTGCTGGAGACAAAGTTTACTCAATACCGCTTTTTTTATTAATTGGATGGAGAGGTTCGCCTAACAGCAAAGATGAGCCGCAACATATGGCTAAAGGTAAAATTACTGAAAAAATTTTAAAATTACTAAACATAAGTTACATCAAATTAAAAAATGAAAAAGATTTAAAAAAAATTGATGCATTGCTTAAAAAAGCAAAAAAATATAAGAAAATTGTAGCCTGCTTAATTGAAAAAAATGTAATTAAACAAAAATTTTCAATTATTAAAAAAAAAGAAAAGAATAAGTTTACTAGAGCAGTATTTCTTGAAAAATTTTTGAAATTTTTACCTAAAACTTCAAAAGTTATTTCTACTACAGGATATACATCAAGAGAGTTATATCAAATGCGAAATAAACTAAAAAATAATCAAGGGCAAGATTTTTATATGGTTGGAGGGATGGGCCATGCATCTTCAGTTTCTTTTGGATTTGCAATTAGTAAAAGTAAAAAAAAAGTTATTTGCTTAGATGGTGATGGTTCTTTAATAATGCATCTTGGGGGATTGTTAAATATTGGTGTAAAAAAACCCAAAAATCTTATCCATATTTTATTAAATAACAATTCTCATGAGTCAGTTGGAGGTCAAAATTCTAATGCAAATCATATAAATTTTAAAAGTTTAGTAAAAAGTTTAGGATACAGAAAATATTATAAAATAAAAGAAACGTCAAAAATTATATCCACTATTAAATCTGTACTAAAAAATTCAGGACCAATTTTTTTAGAAGTATTTATCAGCCAAGGGGCAATAAAAAACCTTGGAAGACCAAATAACTTTAAATTAATTAAAGAAAGATTTATCAAGCAATGATTATTGATCAAAATATATCAAGCAAAGGAGATTTTGAAAGGTTTATTACTAAAGAGTCCTTTAAAAAAATATTCATCCTGACTGGAAAAAATTCTTATTTTAAATCAGGAGCGGCAAAATTAATTGGCATATATTTCAAAAACAAAAATACTAAGTTTTATTTTAAAATTAATTCAATACCTGAGATTAGCGAACTAAAAGATATTACAAAAAATATAAAAAAGTTTAAGCCAGATTTAATCGTAGCAGTCGGTGGCGGATCAGTTATGGATTATGCAAAGATTGCAAATGTTATGGCTCAAGACGCTATAACTAATAAATCAATAATCAATGCAGATTATAAATTGAATAAAGGTTTTGCAAAATTAGCTGCTATACCCACAACAGCAGGATCTGGTGCAGAAGTAACAGCTAATGCAGTGATTTATATAAATTCGAAAAAATATTCAGTAGAAGGAAGTTCAATTAGACCTGATTATTTCTTCTTAATTCCTCAATTGTTATTAAATTCATCAAAAAAATTAAAAGCGTCATCCGGATTTGATGCTATATCACAAGCAATTGAGTCGATCATTTCTACTAGGTCAAATAAAATTAGTTTAAAGCATGCGAAGTTATCACTTAACTTATCATCAAAAAATTATCTTAATTTTGTTAAAAAAAAAAGTTTATCTGCCTCAAACAATATGAGTTTAGCGGCTTACTACTCTGGGGAAGCGATTTCAATTTCAAAGACTACTGCACCACACGCAATTTCTTATCCATTTACTTCTTACTTTGGTATTAGTCATGGGCATGCAGTCTCGTTAACATTAGAAAAATTCTTAAAATTTAATTACTTAAATAAATCAAAAAGTACCTGTAACTTTGATTTAGAAAAAAGATATAATATTATTTTCAAAATACTTAACGTAAAAAACATATTTGAATTGGAGTCATTTTTAAAGAGTCTTAAAAGAAATGCTCAATTGGAGCAAAGTTTTAAAACCTTAAAAATAAATTTAAAAGACGACTTCCCAAAAATTGCAGGTGGAGTAAATTTATTAAGACTCAAAAATAATCCGGTGCCTTTGAGTAAAAAAGATTTAAAAAAAATTTTAACTGAATATTAATCAAATTAAAGTTTCTTAATGAAAAATAAGTATAAAAAAATAATTTCTATCTTAAGTGCACAACAGAAAAAAACATTAATATTTTTATCATCGCTATTAATATTGAGTATTGGCTTTGAGGTAGTAAGCCTAGCTTTGTTGTCAGGATTTTTAGATTTAGTTTCAGGAAAGGAGTTACATTTATTTAAAAAAATTTATAATTATTTAAAAGATATAGACATAAACTTCAGTTTTTTACTTGATATAAAATTTACATTTTTATTATTGATAATTTGTTTTTGTTTGAAAAATTTCTTAATGATCGTTGTAAATTATAAGGAAGGCAAATTCATTAATGATTTAAAAAAACGGGTCTCAGTCAATTTATACAAAAGTTACATTTATAAAAATTACGATTACTTTTTTTCTACAAAACTTGCTGATATAACGAGAAACCTTACAATTGAAATAAACCATTTCTCTAACAGTGTTGGTTCAATTATAAAAATTATTATTAATTTTTCTATTTTTTTTTCAATTTTCTTGTTTTTATTCTTTCACAATTTTTTTGTAACAGTTAATTTGTTTTTTATTTTTTTAATTTTTGGCCTTGGATTTTTTTATTTTAATAGCGTTGAAATAAAAAATTTAGGCAGGGATAGACCTTTATTAATAGCTGAGAGATTAAAAATAATTAATGAAACTTTTGCAAATATTAAATTTTTAAAGTTAAAAAAAAATAATCTTTTTTTAGAAAACTTTGTAAAAACAAATTCACTTTTAGCTTACAATGGCTTTAAAACGATTTTTCTCAATTCATTAGCAAGACCTGTATTTGAAATTTTTATTCTTATTTTACTATTTGTTATTTTTATTTTTGCATCATCGAAAAATATAAATTTCATGAATATTACATCAAATTTAATTTTATATTTAGTTGCCGGTTATAGAGCAATGCCTGCATTAAATAGCTTAATAATTAATTTTCAAAATCTACACTTCAATATTCAAGGTATTGACATAATTCATGATATTTTTTCTAAAGACGTAAATGAAAACAAAGAATTGAAAGAGAATTTAGAAAATTATGAAAAAATTAAATTTGATAAAGATATTGAGTTTAAAGACGTTTCATTTTTTTATAAAACAGATAAGATAATTTTAAAAAAAATTAATTTAAAGATTAATAAATTTGAGCACATTGGCTTTATAGGAAAATCTGGATCTGGAAAAACAACTTTGACTGATCTTTTAATAGGTTTAATTCAACCAAAAGAAGGTAATATATTGATAGACGGAAAAGATTTTGACTATAGAAAAAAATTAAATTGGCAGAAAAATATAGGTTTCGTTCCTCAGGAAATTTATTTAGACAATTCCACAATAATTGAGAACATAGCTTACGGAATTAAAAAAGAGAATATAGATTTAGATAAAATTTACGAGTCTTTAAAATTAGCAAACCTTACAAACTTTGTAAAAAACTTACCAGAAAATATATATTCAAACGTTGGAGAAAATGGTATTTTGTTGTCAGGCGGTCAAAAGCAAAGAATCGGTATTGCTAGAGCATTATATTCAAATCCTGAAATATTAATATTTGATGAATGTACGTCATCACTCGATGAGGCAACTGAATTAGAAATCTTAAATGAAATTAACCTTTTAAAAAAAACAAAAACTCTGATAACTATTTCGCACAATGATAATGTTCATAAATTTTGTGACAAAATATTTGAAATAAATCAAGGAAATTTAAAATAATATTATGAATGAAAAAATGTTTACAAATAAAGTCATTTTAATAACAGGAGGCACTGGCTCCTTCGGAACAGAATGTGTAAAATTTATTTTAAAAAATTTTAAAATAAAAAAATTAGTTGTTTATTCAAGAGATGAAAATAAACAATATTTGATGGAAAAAGAAATCAAACATCCGAAGCTTCGTTTCTTCTTAGGAGACGTTAGAGATTTGGAGAGATTAAATATGGCCATGAGGGAAGTAGATTATGTAATTCATTCAGCTGCACTTAAGCACGTACCTATAGCGGAATATAATCCTATTGAGTGTATTAAAACAAACGTTTATGGGGCTCAAAACATAATTACTGCATCATTGCAAAATAAAGTAAAAAAAGTTCTAGCATTATCAACTGATAAAGCCACAAATCCCATAAACTTATATGGAGCTAGTAAATTGGCAGCAGAAAAGCTCTTTTTAGCAGCTAATGCATTGGTTGGAAAAAGGGATCTTACTTTCAGTGTAGTAAGATACGGCAATGTTTTAAGCTCAAGAGGTTCAGTAATTCCGTATTTCAAAGAACTTATTAAAAAAAAAGTATCTCATTTACCTATCACAGATAAAAATATGACAAGGTTTTTTATTAGACTGGAAGATTCAGTAAAATTTGTCTTACAATGCTTTGAAAAAATGAAAATTGGTGAAGTTTTTATTCCTAAACTATATTCATTTAAAATTACAGATTTAGCAAAATTTTTAAGTCCCGAAACAAAGCATAAATTTGTTGGGATAAGACCAGGAGAGAAGCTGGATGAGTTTTTATGCTCTATAGAAGAAAATCATAATATTTTAGAGTTTAAATCCCATTATGTCATTTTTAAAGACTTAGCTGACAAGAAAAAATTTAAAAAAATCTATAAAAATAATGGAAAAGAAGTATCCAGAGATTTTTATTACTCATCAAAAAATAATTCGCAATTTTTAAATTTACAAAAAATTAAACAAAAATTTTCTAAACTTTAGTTGATTTTAAAAACAATTGTTTATGAAGAAAGTTATGTCACATTTTTTTAACAATAAAAAAAAAATTTTTATCATTGCCGAGATTGGAATAAACCATAGAGGGAGTTTTAACGAATGTGTTAAATTAATTAAAGCTTCAGCTAAAGCTGGCGCAGATGCAGCCAAGCTTCAACTAATTAATCCTTTCGAAAGTTATGAAAAAGGCTCAAAATCATACAAAGAATTCTCAAATAAATTGTTTAATTATACTCAACTTAAAAAACTTAAGAAGATAGCAAAAAAAAATAAGATAGAATTTTTTGTTACACCTGGGGATTTCCATTCCATAAATATTGCAAAAAAACTTAAAATGAATATGTATAAAATTTCTTCTGGTCTTCTCACTAATATTCCACTCATAAATGAAATAGCAAAATTAAAAAAACCTATGATTATTTCTACGGGCATGGGTTATATTGAAGAAATCAAACAAGCTCTAAGTATTGTAAAAAAATATTTAAACAATAGACAAATAGCAGTTCTTAAATGCACTTCTATTTATCCAGCCCCATATGAAAGTATAAACCTTAATGCGATGAAAACTCTCAAAAATGTTTTTAAAGTTGCAGTTGGTTATTCTGATCACACTTTGGGCACAGAGACAGTTTTAGCAGCTGTATCATTAGGAGCAGTCGTAATTGAAAAGCATATTACACTAAATAAAAATTTTAAAGGTGCTGACCATAAAATTTCACTTGAACCTATACAATTTAAAGCAATGGTTAAAAAAGTTAGAAACATTGAAAAAACTTTTGGTCAAAACAACATAAAACCATCAATAGAAGAAATTAAACTAAGAAAAAAAAATCATAGATATATTATTTCTAAGACGAGTTTAAAAAAAGGTGAATATATAACCCTAAATAAAATTTTTTTTAAAAGAATGAAAAAAATAAAAAAAGGGACATTAAAACCAAAAGATTATTTTAAGATAATAAAAAAAAAAAATAACAAGAAACGTAGATAAAAATACACAAATATCTTTTGATTTTTTTAAATGATGAAAAATATCAAAAAAATTTGCGTTGTATGGGAGTCTATAGAACAGGGTGGTGTTAACAGTTATTTAAGAGATTTAATTTTATCTAATAATTTTAAAAGTTCGGATATTACAATTTTTACTAATAGAAATAATTTAGGAATTAATTATCTGAAGCAAGACCTTGCAAAAAGAAAAAAAATTAAGATTAAAAACTATTTATCTTTTTTCACATTAAATGATGAACTGAGAATTCTGAAAATTTTAATACAATTAATTTCTCCAATTTTTTTTATTTACAAAATATTTAAGTTTAAAAGATTATTTAAAAATAAAAAATTTGATTTTCTCATAGCTCAGTGTGGAAACTATGGAACTGTAAGGAGTGAACAAGCAGCTATCATAGCTGCTAGGCTATCAGGAATAAGAGTAACTACATTAGTTATTCATCACGAATGTAGAAAACCTCCAATATTTACTAGATTAATTAATTATTTAATTAATCAAATATTAAAAAAATATATTACAAGTGTTATTTGCGTTTCTAAAGCTACGATGAAAAGTCTTAAGATCAGATCCAATCTTCTTACAAACTCTAAGTTTGAAAAATCTGTAATTCATAATGGAATTCCAATTACTAATCTTCCAAAAAAAAATTATTTAAAAAATATAATTAAGATTAATAAAAAAGATATTAACATATGTATGCTCAGTAGAATTACTCCAAATAAAGGACAAAATGATCTGATTGAATCTTTTAGTAAATTAGAGTGGAAAATTCAAAAAAAAATTAAGATTTACTTAATTGGAAATGGTAAAAAATTTTATAAATTAGAGTTAAAAAAAAAAATTCATAATCTAAAATTAGAAAAAAAAATTTTTATATTTGATTACATTAATTTAGATAGTTCTAAAATAATAAGTTCTTTTGATTTATTTATTTCACTCACAAAAGACTATGAAGGTTTTGGCCTTAGTATCGCTGAAGCGATGAATGTGAAGACGCCTATAATAGCTACGAATGTAGGAGCAGTGAATGAATTTTTTAACAATAATTGTGGGAGATTGATTGAGCCAAATAATTCTCAACAATTAAAAAACTCTCTTAAAGACTTTGTAAATAATAGGGAAAAATGGTTCAAGAAAGCAGAATTTGCTAAAAAGACTATTAATAAAAATTTTTCAGACTATGTAATGTCAAAAAATTATTTTAACCATTTTGCAAAATATTTTAAAAAATAAATTTATGGGAAATAAATCTTATAATATTTTGCTTACTTGTTCTGGGGGAGGATTAACGCCCTATTTAATAAATTCTCTAAAAAAAAGTAATAGACATAAAAATTTAAAAATTTTAAGTGTAGACTATAAAGAGAATGCAATAGGTAAATATTTTTCTGATTTCTTTGAGCAGGTCCCTTATGGAAAAAGTAGAAAATATATAACCAAAATACTTTATTTATGTAAAAAATATAAAATTCATCTTGTAATCCCAACATCAGATGAAGAGGCAGTAAACATATCTAAAAATAGAGAAAAATTTGAAAAAAAAAATATTAAGATTACTTGTGTTGATCATAAAATTTTAAAAATTTTTTCAAACAAAATTTTAACTTATAAAAGTTTAACAGAATTAAATTTTACTCTTCCATCTTGGAGTGGTGTAAATAATCATGATGAATTCAAAAAAGAAATTAGTAAATTTTTGAAAAAAAATAGAAAGTTTGTAATAAAACCTGCTTCGTCAAGAGGTTCAAGAAAAGTAAAAATTATAAATCCTAAGGGCATACTTAAAAATAAAAAAAAATTTTTAGATTTATTATCAAATGAGTACAAAAATTCATATCCGCTGATAATTTCAAGCATGTTAAGAAACCCTGTTTATGATCTAGACTTATTAGCATGGAAAGGGAAGCTGATAACAGCTGTTACAAGAAGGAGATTAATCCCAGAGGATCCAAATGGCGGACACATAGTTGAAAAAAATAAAAAAATAATAAATCTTGGAAAAAAAATTGTAAAACATTTTAATCTATCTTGGCTTTATGATTGTGATTTTATGCTTGATAACAAACAAAATCCTATTTTGATTGAAATTAACCCTCGAATGAGTGGAAGCGCATCTGTAAGTATTGAAGCAGGTGTTCCTTTGTTCGAAGATTTAATATCACTAGCAATGAATAAAAAAATTCCAAAACATAAAATTCCAAAAAAGCAGAAAATTATAAGTTTTAAAAATTTATCAAAAATTTAATTTTGTAAATGACCATTGTTTTTCGAGTAGACTCTTCAAGTAGAATAGGTGATGGACATGTGATGCGAAGTATTGAATTAGCGATTAAAATGAAAAAAAAAAATGTAATTTTTTTTTCGTCTAAACTTGGTTTAAAACATAAAAAAATTTTAAAAAAAAATAAGATTAAATTAATAAGTGAATTTAATATTCCAGATACTAAAAATCATTTTCTTGAATGGAGTATATTTAGACAAAAAAAAGATTTTAATTTTTTAAAAAAAAAATTGAGAGGACAAAAAATAAAACAAATTATAATAGACCACTATGGGCTTAGTTACTTTTGGGAAAAACAAGCAAAGACAATAGCAAAGAAAGTTATTGTAATTGATGACCTAGCTAATAAAGAACATTATTGTGACTTTTATATAAATTACCATAACCATTTTAAAAAAAATAAGATTAATCAACTTATGGTGAATAAAAATACTAAACTTTTATTAGGTGATAGATTTTGTTTGGTCGGAAATATTGTAAGTTCAGTAAAAAAAACTAATTTTAAAAATAAAATTTCAATTTATTTTGGATCTGTAGATAAAAAAAATATTACTTTGGAGGTCTGCAAAACTATAAAAAATAATATTTTTAAGCCTTTTCGTTTTAATATAATTATAGGAAAAAAAAATAGCAATCGATTAAGAATAAAAGACTTTATAAAAAAATCTCGGAATATTGTTTGCAAGGAAGCAAATATAGATAATTTTTCAAATTACTATAAAAATATAGATAACGTGATTTCAGCGTCTGGTGTCACAATGTACGAACAATTATCGTATGGATTTAAACCTATTGTGATCCCTCAAAATGAAAATCAAAAAAAAATCGCAAAAAGCTTATTTAAAAATGAATTAATCAACTTAATGGATTTAAAGAGCATTAAAAATAAAAAACTACTTTATAAAATATTATTTAGAAATAAAAACTTTTATGAAAAAAGTTCTGTTAATAAAATATTAGAAAATATTAGAAACGGATTGAAAAATACTGTAAACCAACTCAAGTAATATGAAAAAAAAATATTTAATTGTAGTTGCACACCCAGACGATGAAACGCTTGGTTGCGGCGCCCTAATATCAAAGCTAAGAGAAAAAAAAAATTTTATAAAAATTCTTTTTTTAGGGGAGGGTACCTCTTGCAGATTTGATGAGTTAACAGATATAAAAGTTATAAAGAAAGAAATAAATAAAAGAGAAAAATTCTGCAGAAACGCTCTTAAGAAATTAAAAGTAAATGATTTCAAATTTTTTAATTTGCCGTGTGGAAAATTTGATCAAATTCCAGTATTAAATATTGCTAAGATTATTGAGTACGAAATTAAAAAATTTAAACCAAATGTTATAATTACTCATTCATTAAACGATGTTCATGTAGATCACAAAACATGTTACCAAGCGTGTTTACAAGCATCGAGACCATCAAATAAAAATTTAGTTGAGGAATTTTACTCATTTGAAATTCCATCCGCTACAGATAAGAATTTTGACAAACCTTTTAAGCCAAATTATTTTATTGAAATAAGTAAAAAAAACTTAAAAAATAAAATTGATGCTTTAAAATGTTACAAAACTGAAATCGCAAAGCACCCTTTTTCTAGATCAACAGACTTAATCAAAAACCTGGCTATGGTTCGTGGCGCTCAATGTGGAAGATTTTACGCAGAGGCATTTAAAATAGTAAGAAAAATATCAAAAATCTAAATATAAAAAAATGTATATTTTAGGATTACATAATGATGAGGACTCCGGTGTTTGTCTTTTAAAGAATGGAAAAATAATTGACGTAATTAATGAAGAACGTTTAACAAGAAAAAAACTGCAAGGTGGTTTTCCTAAAAAATCAATAGAATATATTTTAAAGAAAAATAAAATACCTTTAGAAAAAATTGATTATTTTGCCTATGGTTGGCATGGCAGGCAAAATAATTTTTTAAAATATTTTGAAAAATTATTTTCAAGAATATTGAAATGTAATTTAAAAAACAAGAAAATTAAAGATTTAATTTTAGATAGACTTAGAGTCGAGTTTGGAAGAGATGAGTTTACTTTCAAAAAGTATAAATCTGAAGCTACAAAGTTTGGCATTCCTAAAGAAAAAACATTTTTTTTTGATCATCATAGCTGTCATGCTTGGTCAGCATTTTCTTGCTCAAAATTTAATAATGCCTTAGTTTTTACGATGGACGCACGAGGCGACTTAAAATCAGCTTCAGTAAGCACTGCCAGCAAACAAAAAGGATTAAAAGAAATAACCAATAATCTTTCTTTTGATAGTTTGGGCTTTCTCTATGGCCAAATAACCCATTACTTGGGGTACAAACCTCACAGACATGAAGGAAAGATAACAGGTCTAGCAGGGTATGGAGATTATAAAAAAACCATACATATATTTAGAAAGCTAATTAAATGGGATAAAACAAAAATTGTATCAAATTTAGGTTATTATCGACCTTTTTTTACCAATATTAATAAAGATTTGAAGAAAGATTTAAAGAAACATACTCGTGAAGATATTGCTGCTGGAGTACAGTTTCATTGCGAGGATATCGTTATAAAATTTATTAAGTATTGGATAAAGAAATTAAATAACAATAAACCCACTAATATTTGTCTTGCTGGCGGATTGTTTGCAAATGTTAAGATTAACCAAAAAATATTTGAAATTAATAAAGTTAAAGAAGTGTTTGTATTTCCGCATATGGGAGATGGAGGTCTTACTATCGGAGCGGCTTGTAAAATGAATTTTAAAATTACAAAAAAATCAAAAGCTAATTTAAATCACGTTTATTATGGACCTAGCTTTAATAAAAGAGAAATAATGATACAATTAAAAAAATATAAAAAAAATCTTAATTTTTATTTAAGTAAAAATCTTAAAGTTGATGTAACTAATTTACTTTTAGATGATAAAGTAATTGGTTTTTTTTCTGGAAGAATGGAATTTGGGCCAAGAGCTTTAGGCGCTAGATCAATATTATTTAATACTAAAGATAAAAATGCAAATAATTGGTTAAATAAAAGATTAAAAAGAACAGAATTTATGCCTTTTGCTCCAGTAACTACATTTAAATTAGCAAAAAAATGTTTCAAAAATTGGAAAAAGACAGATGCTTGCACACCTTTCATGACCAAAACATTCAGATGTCAAAATGATTTTATAAAAAAAAATCCAGCTGTGGTTCATGTAGACAGAACCGCAAGACCTCAAGTTATTAATAGAAAGTACAATAAATCTTATTATGATATTATAAGTCATTATTGTTTAAAAAGTGGCCAGCATTCATTGATAAATACAAGTTTTAATCAACATGAAGAGCCAATCGTCTGTTCACCAGAAGATGCAATTAAGTCTTTATTATCAGATAATGTTGATTATTTAATTATAGAAAATTTTATTATTCGTAAAAATTAATATCTTAAAATGAAGAATAAAATCATCATTGGTACAGCAAATTTTCAAAAAAAATATGGAATTAATGAAAAAAATACAAAAAAAAAAGATATAATTGAATTGCTAAATTTTGGAAGAAAAAAAAAAATTTTTCAAGTAGATACGTCACCATCTTATGAAAAAGCAGAAAACATTTTAGGAGAATTTTCAAAGCATAAATTTAAAATTTATACTAAGATTCCTAAATTGCGAAAAAATATAAGATCTAATCAAATAGAAAATCATATATTTAGTCAAGTAAGTCAATCCCTTAAAAATCTAAAACAGAAAAAAATTAGTTGTATATTCATTCAAAATGCAAAAGCATTAAAATCTCAAAAAGGTAAATTAATTTATAAAACATTACTATCTCTTAAAAAGAAAAAAAAAATAAAAAAAATTGGTATATCTATTTATGATTTACGATTAATAGATTTTATTATAAAAAATTACCGATTTGATGTAGTTCAGGCACCTTTGAATATTTTAGACCAGAGACTAATTAAAGATGGGTGGTTAAAAAAATTAAAAAAAAATAAAATTGAAGTCCATGTCAGATCTTTATTCTTGCAAGGTGTTCTTTTTCTCAATAGTAAAAAATTACCAAAAAAACTTTTTAGACTTAAAAAGATTTGGCGAAAGTTAGATATTATAAAAAAAGAAAATAGTTTATCAAATATACAGCTCGCACTAATTCCTTTTATAAACAATCCATTAATAGATGGTTTTATAATGGGTTTTGAGAGAAAAAGTCAATTGAATGAAGTTTTGAAATTGAATAAAAAAAAAGTAGATTTTATTCCAAAAATTAATTTTAATCGTTATAGTCTAATTGACCCATTGAAGTGGTTAAAATTATAAATTAAAGACCCAATATTATGTCAATTGCAATAATTATTCAGGCAAGACTCGGATCAACAAGGTTGCCTGAAAAAGTTTTAAAAAAGATTAATGATAAATCTATTATAGAATTAATTTATAAAAGACTATCAAGGTCAAAATTAATTAATCATATCATTGTAGCTATACCAAAAACAAAAAGAGACGACAAACTTGCACACTTTTTAAAAAAAAAAAATATTAAGTTTTATCGAGGAAATGAGTCAGATGTTCTGTCTAGATTTTATCAGACTGTTAAAAAATTTAATTTAAAAACAATAGTAAGAATTACAGCTGATTGTCCAGTTGCAGATCCTAAAATTGTAGATCATTTTGTTAAATTATTTATAAAAAAAAAAGTAGATTATTTATCTAATTGTAACCCGTGGACATATCCAGATGGTTTAGACGTTGAAGTGTTCAATAATAAAATTTTAAATTATGCTCAAAAGAATGCTAAAAAGAAACATAGACTCAACGGAGGAGTTTTAATTTCTTTTCTTAGAGAAAATAAAAAATTTAAAGTTTATAATGTTAAGTGTCCAGAAAAAGATGCTAATAAATACCGAATTACAGTGGATGAAGAAATTGATTTTTATTTAATTAAAAAAATTTATGATAATTTTAAGCCAAACATACATTTTGATTTTAAAAAAATTTTATTAATGGCAAAAAAAAATAAGAAATTGTTTAGTGTAAACTCAAACATAAGTTTAAATGAAGGATCCTCTCTTAACAAATCGCAAAAAATGTGGAAAAGAGCGAATTCTATAATTTTGGGAGGGAACAGCTTACTTTCAAAAAATCCTAACATGTTTTTACCAAATAAATGGCCAACATATTTTAAAAAAGCAAAAGGATACAAGGTTTGGGATTTACAAAATAAAGTGTTTAATGATGTGTCTTTGATGGGAGTGGGAACAAATATACTTGGTTATGCAAACAAACAAGTCGATGAAGCTGTAAAAAAAACAATTTTAAACGGAAATATGTCTACCTTAAATTGTTTTGAAGAAGTTGAATTAGCAGAAAAATTAATACAAATTCATCCGTGGGCCAATAAAGTAAAGTTTGCTAGAACAGGCGGTGAAGCAAATGCTATTGCCGTAAGAATAGCGAGAGCTGCATCAGGGAAAGATAAATTAGCATTTTGTGGATACCATGGATGGCATGATTGGTATCTATCTGCAAATCTAAAAAAAGAAGGAAATTTAGACTCTCACTTAATTCCAGGATTAAATCCACTTGGGGTACCAAAAAATTTAAAAAATACTTCATATGGCTTCATGTATGGAGACTTTAAAAATTTGAAAAAGATTGTGTCCGAGCAAAATATTGGAGTAATTAAGATGGAGGTGTGCAGAAATACTCAGCCTAATATTCCTTTTCTTAAAAAAGTGCGAAATTTATGTACAGAAAAAAAAATTGTTTTAATCTTCGATGAATGCACTTCTGGATTTAGGCAAAATTTAGGAGGATTGCATCAAAAAATAAACGTTATACCTGATTTAGTAATTTTGGGAAAAGCTCTGGGAAATGGCTATGCTATAACTGCTGTCTTAGGAAAATCAGAAGTAATGGACTCTGCAAAATCATCATTTATGAGCAGCACTTTCTGGACAGAAAGAATAGGACCAACAGCAGCTTTAAAAACATTAGAGATAATGGAAAAGAACAAGTCATGGGTTTATATAACAGACCTAGGTAAATTTTTAATCAACGAATGGAAAAAAATCTCGTCAATACATAAAGTTTCTTTGAGTATATCTGGTTTGCCGTCTTTAGCAAAATTTTCTATTCAAAGTAAAAAATTTCAATTTTATAAAACATACATCACTCAAGAAATGTTAAAAAAGAATTTTCTCGCAGCTAACGGTGTTTATTTAAGTTTAGCACACGATAAATATATTATAAAAAAATACCTCGAAGTACTTGATGGAATTTTCTACACTATTTCAGAGTGCGAAAAGGGAAAAAATAGTATTGAAAATATTCTAAAATATCCAGTTTCTCATATACCATTCTCTAGGTTAAATTAGATTTTATGGAATATAGTTTCCAAGAAGTATCATTAAAAGATCTAAAAAATACTTTTATTAGAAATGATAAAAATATTTCACACAAATTAGAGGAAAATTATATAGATTTTAAAAAAGAATATTTTAAAAATACAAATTTTGAAAACTTTTCTTTTAAAATAAAAAATTTGGATAATGAGATTATATGTCCTTTGACTTTGCAAAAAGATAATGAAAAAAAATTCAATTTTTTTGGAGATGAAGTACAAGTTTTTTATTTAAAAGATCTAAGTAATGAACTTAATAGTATTCTAAAAGAAGTACTAAAAAATATTTTAAAAACAAATAAAGTTAAAAATATAAAATTTAAGATTAAAGTATACAACCCTATTAAACCAAATATCGAAGACAGCGTTGAACTCGTTAAAAATGAGATATTTGTTGACTTAAGCAAGTCAGAAAAAGACATGCTACTAAGCTTTAAACCAAATTTAAGAAATGAAATAAAAAAAGAGAACGAAAATGTTTCTTACCAAATAATAAATAGTGATAATTACTTGAAAGATGAAATGTTTAGAATGAAAGATATGCATGAATTGGTCAGTGGAAAAAAGACAAGATCACACGCTTCATGGGAAATTAACGAAAAAATGTTGAAAAATAAAAATGCCCTATTGGTTAAAGTAAATCAAAATAACACGACTATTTCTTACAGTCTTTTTTATTATAATAAAATAACCTGTTCATATTTTTCGAGCTGTAGTTTAAGAGAATATTTTAAACAAATTAGAAACATACAACATAAAACAATATTTAATGTAGCTAAATATATGCAAAATAAATCTAAATATCTTTATTTAGGAAGTTCAACTGAATATTCCAAGACAGATATTGATCCAAAGGTTGCAAATATTGAAAAATTTAAATCAAAATTTTCAAAAAAAAAAAATTTTTTTAAAATTTATAATAAGATTCCAGATAAATTTTGATAATGACAAATATGAAAAAAAAAAGAATTCTTGTAATAGGAGGCACTGGTTTTCTAGGATACCATTTAGCCAAAGGAGCTATCAAAAAAAAATGGGATGTTTATAGCTTCTCAAGAAAAGCTCCTCCAAAGAAAAGAATTTTAAACAAATTAAAATATATTTATGGAGACACATTTAAAAAAAAATCTTTTAACAAATTATTAAATAAGAAATTTAATTATATTATTAATTTCAGCGGCTATGTAGATCATAAAAATAAAAAAAAAGTTTATGAAGGTCATTTTATTGGTTGTAAAAATATTGTGGATTTTTTTTTAAAAAAAAATATTGAAGCTTTTATCCAAATAGGAAGTTGTGCTGAGTATGGAAAAATGTCATCACCGCAAAATGAAAAAGCACAATGTAAACCGATTTCACATTATGGCAAGGCCAAGAACAAATCATCGAACTATTTAAAAAAAATGTATAAAAAGCATCAGTTTCCGTTTACGATACTGAGATTATATCAAGTTTATGGACCAAAACAGGATTTAAATAGATTAATACCTATTGTAATTGATGCATGTAAAAGAAAAAAAAACTTTCCTTGTTCTAATGGAAATCAACTTAGAGATTTTGCGCATATAGAAGATATAGTTTCGGCTATATTTAAAGTTTTAGATATAAAAAAAAGTAGAGGCAAGATTATTAATATTGGATCTGGCATTCCTGTAAAGATAAAATATGTAATAGATACAATTGTTAGTATTATTAAAAATGGAAAACCTGAATATGGAAAAATAGAATTGAGAAATGATGAAATTAAAACAGTTTATCCTAATTTATATTTAGCGAAATCATTACTTAAATGGAAAACAAAAATACCCTTGATTAAAGGACTAAAAAAAACGATTAAAACAATTTAAATTTATGAATTTCAATACCGAATATTTAAACAGATTACATTCAAAAAAAATAAGAAATGATAAAATAAAAATTAAGTTTGAGTTAATTTATAAAAAAAAATTTAAAAAAAATTTTAATAGATACCAAAATTATATCAAATTTTTAAAAACTAATAAAAAAAAATATTATCATCCAATAAGAGTTGCTTATTATTTATTTTTCTTCAAAAAAAAAATTAACTTAAAGAATGTCAATTTAGCGTTATTTCATAATTATTATGAATTAAATCTTAAAAATGATCAAATCTTTAATTCTTCTATAGATAAGAATAAAAAAAAAGATCTTAAAATACTAAAAATTAATAAACTAAAAAGATGGGACAAAATTTATCTTAAAAAATATTATAGAAAATTAAAATCTGCTTCTGATGAGGCTAAATTAATAAAGTGTATAGATAAATTAGATAATTTATTTAATTTGAAAAAAAATCAAGATTTGAAAATTAAAAAGATTTATTTGTGGGAAGTAGAAAAATACGTTTTACCATTATCATTAACTGTGTCGAAAAAAATTAACTTCTTTTTGAATAAAATTTATTTGTATAATTTAGATTTAATTAATGCCAAATTATAATTTTAATAAAAGAATTAACTTGTTTGAAAAAGATATATTTTCATTAACTAAAGAGAAATTTCTAGCAGTTAATAACCCAGAACTTAAGAAAATTAGAAATTTACTCAAGAACAATAAATATGAGTGTATTAAAATTTTAAAATTAAAAAATAAATTATCAATGAATTCTGATATTTATCTTATTAGTACTAAAAAAGAAAAAAAAATTTTAAAAAAAAATTTAAACAAATTTAAATTAAATAAAAAAAAAATTTATTTAAGAGTAAAATTTTTAAAAAAAAATACCGGCAATTTAATATTACCTGAAAAAGTATTTTTTGTTAAAAATAAAATGTACGAAATGAGCGATTTTGTTGAAGGTAGAACTTATGGCGGAGATTTAAAAAACTTTAAAAAAGTTTTAAAGTCTTATGAAAAAATAGAGTTAAACACAAATATAAAAAAAATTTTCAAAAGCGTATCTTACTTCACACAAAAAGAAGAAAAAGTATTGAATAAATTTTGTAAAAAAAAAACTGTTTTCTCTGATTTCATCTGGAGCGAGTGGACTCGATTAAGAAAGTTATACAAAAAGAAAAAGGTTACAAAATCTTTATTTCATAATGATTTACACCCTAAAAATGTATTGATAAAAAAAAATGGTAATGTGATATTATTGGATCATCTAAGTTTTAAAATTGTAGTACCTGAAATTTCATTATCTTACTCATTACTTAAAATTTGCAGACAAATTATGGCTCGTTCAAAAAAAATTTCCAAAAAAAAAATTATTGAACTTATTAAATTAAACTTAAACAAAAAAATATTTTTAATCAATAAATGGGATATATCAATTTCAGATTTAGCTTCAATGGAGGCATTAAGAAGAATATGTATAATAATTCAAAATAAAAATATTAATTTAAGGGATGCAATATTTAGAATTTTAATAAGAAATATGTTTGAAGGAAAAAAAATTTTTCAAAATCAGAGACTATAAATTGACAAATTTTCATTATTCGATTACCAAAAACTAACTATTATTAAAGAGTATAATTAAATATAAAAATGAACAAAGAAAGAATAGCTTTTATTACAGGTGCAAGTGAGGGAGTAGGGAGGTCAATTGCTATAAATTTAGCTAAAAAAAATATTTGTTTATATTTATTATCTAGATCAAAAAAAAAATTAATTAAATTAAGAAATCAAATAAAAAAAAATTATGGAAATGAGAAAATTGTTATCATTCCATTCAATATGGAAAAAAAATTCTCTAAAAATATTTTAAATATTTGTAAAAAAAATCTGGGTATGCCTGATATTTTGGTACATAATTCTGGAGGGCCTAAACCAGGAAATTTTTCTAAGATTTCTAAAATAATGTGGGAAAAAACAGTCAATAGAAATTTGTTAAGTGTTATAGATTTAACAACATTATTCTCAAAAAATATGATCAAAAAAAACTGGGGAAGGATAATTACAATTTCATCTACGGTTGCGAAATATCCAACACCAAATATGGTTCAATCAGCTACCATAAGATCAGCAGTATTAGCTTTTAACAAATCTATATCATTTGATCTGGCAAAACATAATATTACTAATAATAATATTCTTTTAGGGGGTGTAGAAACTAGCCGACTAAAAAACTTAATAAAAATTAATTCCAGAAAAAATAAAACTAGTTTTGATAAATATAAAAAAAAACTTGTTAAAAATATACCTGCTGGCAGATTCGCAGATCCCGATGAGATAGCAAAACTAGTAAATTATTTAATTTCAAAAGATGGTGATTATATTAATGGTCAAAGTATAGTAATTGATGGCGGCATGTCAAAATCTGTCTAGAAAACCTTAAGTGAATTTTTTAAAAAATCTAGAAAATTTAATTAAGATTATGATAAAAAAAAAATAAATTATGAAAGTAGTTATATTAGCTGGTGGAAGAGGAACTAGAATATCTGAATATACAAAATTGATTCCAAAACCAATGATAAGGATTAATAAGTATCCTTTACTTTTTCATATAATGAAAATTTATGCAAAATACGGGTTTAAAGATTTTATAATTGCCACAGGATACAAAAATAAAGTGATAAAAAAATATTTTAAAAAAAAAATAAAAGACTGGAAAATAAAAATTGTTTTTACTGGATCAAATACAATGACAGGAGGCAGAATTAAAAGATTAAGAAAGCATCTTGAGGGCCAAAATTTTTTTCTTACTTATGGTGATGGCGTTTCAAATGTAAATTTAAAGAAACTTTTTAAATTTCATAAAAAAAACAAATCTACAGTCACACTCACAGCGGTGAGACCGCCTGCAAGATTTGGAGCAATTAAAATTAAAGGAAACAAAGTAAATGTATTTAGGGAAAAATCTGCTTTAGATGAGGGATGGATAAATGGTGGTTTTTTTGTAATGGAAGATAATATTTTTGATTATTTAAAGAATGATGGCACTTATCTTGAACGTGAACCTCTTTCATTATTAGGAAAAAAAGGAAAACTATTTGCTTTTAAACATAAAGGTTTCTGGAAGTGCGTTGATAATATCAGAGATAAAATTGAGTTAGAAAAACAAATAAAAAATCTAACTTTATAAAAAAAATTAATAAACATTAAAATATTTGTAGCTAAGATCTATGAAAAATATAGTTATTTCAAATAATAAATTGATCTGGTCAGAAGAACACAAGAATCTTCTTCTAGGAGAATGGTGTCTTGAAGGAATAGAAAAAAATTTTAATTCAAAAAGATTAAACTATGAAATTCAAGAAAACTTTTGGTCTAATGAAGATAAAAAATTAAAAAACGTAGAACTAATTCAGAATAAGTTATGGGATGAAGCAATAATATTTATTTCTGAAGAATTAAATAATTACCATAAAACAAATTTTAATAAAAAATATTGGGAAACAGTTATAGCCGGATGGTTAATTGTATATCTTCCAATGCTTTTTGAAAGATTCGAAACCTTAAAATCAATTAAAGAGAATCATCAAACAGATATGCTTACTTCAAAAATTTATTTATTTGATTATGAGTGCTTCATTCCAAATAATACTTTCCATTTTAGAAGTGTATTGTCTGTTGATAATAATTGGAATCATTGGATAAATAGTGAAATAATTAAATTTTTAAATATAAATTATAAAGAAATCAAAAAAATTGATCAAAATAATAATCTAAATAGCTCTATTGATAGCAGATTAGATAATTTAATAACTAAAAGAATAAGAAAAATTGAAAGCAAACTAATAAAAACTAATAATAGCTTCTTAAACATTCTTAAAAATAAAATTAAAAGACTATTTTATTTTAGATCAAATATTATGATATTGGATTGTACTATTACTAAATTAGAAAAAATATATCTCTATTTAATTTGTTTTTCTATACCAGCAAAATCTTACACCCCTCATTATGAAATAAGTAAAAAAATAGATGAGGAATTTAGAAATATAAATTTTGAAGATAAATTTAACAAAAATTTTTTCAACTTTTTTAAAAAAATGTTTTATAAAAATGTACCAAAATCATTTTTGGAAGATTATAAAAAAATTAAACACACTCATCAATCTTCGTTTTGGCCAAAGAAACCAAAAATAATTCTCACCTCATTTGCAAATCTTAATAATGATATATTTAATAATTATTGTTCAGAAAAAAGGTTAAATAATTCAAAATTGATTATTTATCAGCATGGCGGAACCTATAAAATAAATAAATATCAATTTAGTGAGTTTATGGAAAAAAAATTGGCTGATATTTATTTAACTTATGGTTGGAAAGGAGGCAAAAAAATTCACCCATTTTTCTATTCAACAAATAAAAGTGAAAAAAATTTTAAAAAAGATAAAAAAACTGAAGGTATAATAATTTCAGCAACAAATTTTTATAACATTCCAAATCTTCTTAGACCAATTCCTAATAATACTACTGAAACAAAAAAATATATAAAAAATATTAATAACTTTTTAAATTCTCTTAATACAAAAATAATTACATCTAAACTGCACATCAATTATGCAAATTTTGATAGAAATCCAAATCTAAAAAATTATGTAAATAATGATAATATAAAATTTAGCAACATTGATATATCAACAATTAATAAATCAAAAAAATTTCGGTTGATAGTTGAAACTGTAAATAGCACAGGCTTTCTTGAAAATTTATATTTTAATGTCCCTTTCATTGCGCTTTTTGATAAAGATTATTGTCCATTAAACGCTGAAGCTGAAAAAGATTATCAACATCTTATAAAAAATAATATTATTTTTTATGACTCAAAAAAAGCTGCAGAACATATTAATAAAGTCTACGAGGATATTGATAGTTGGTGGAAAACTGACAATTTACAAGAATGCAGAAAAGTTTTTTGTAAAAAATATGTCAAAAAATCAAAAAATAAATATAAAGAATGGAAAAATATAATAAAAAATATTGAGAAAGGACCGTTAGCTCAAATGTAGAGTGCTCGCTTGACATGCGAGAGGTAATAGTAGCATTACCTACACAGTCCACCAAAGTTTCTAGTCAAGTTCGAATTTGGATTTGTATTCTTTTAAAAGATTTTTATCTTGATCATCTTTAAATAATACAAAGTCTTCACAAACTAATATATCCAAGTTTGTTCCCATAAAACACCTAAATGCATCTTCGATTGTACAAACAATTGGTTCGCCTCTAATATTAAAAGATGTATTAACTAAAATTGGACATTTTGTGAGATCATAAAAGCTTTTAATAAGTTTATAGTATCTTGGATTATATTTTTTACTCACAGTTTGAATACGTGCTGAATAATCAACGTGAGTAATAGCAGGAACTGAAGATCTTTTGATATTTAATTTTTCAATACCAAACAACTTTTTCTGTTCGGTTGTCATTTGAACAGTATGTTCACTCTTTACTTGAGCAACCAATAGCATGTATGGACTATCTTGACTAATATCGAACCAGTCATTAACTCTTTCCTTCATTATTGAAGGAGCAAATGGTCTAAAACTTTCTCTAAATTTTATCTTAAGATTAAGTTCTTTTTGCATTTCCGAGTTTCTTGGGTCAGCTAAGATTGATCTCGCGCCTAAAGCTCTTGGACCAAATTCCATTCTTCCTTGAAACCATCCAACTGTTTTTTGTTCATTTAATTTTGTTGAAATTGTAGATACTAATTCATCTTCATTATTTATTTTCTTATAAACAGCATTAACACTCTTAAGTTTATCTTCGATTAAATCATTTGAAAATTTCGGACCTAAATAAGAGCCCTGCATGCTGTCGTCATCATTTATTACTCTGTTTTTTCCTAGTTCTTGATACCAATAACCCAAAGCTGCTCCTAAAGCACCACCTGCATCTCCGGAAGCTGGCTGAATCCAGATATTTTTAAAATTTTTTTGTTCAAGTATTTTTCCATTAGCAACACAATTTAGAGCCACACCCCCTGCTAAACATAAATTCTTTATCTTATATTCCTCACTAATATTTTTAGAAATTTTTATAACAATCTCTTCAGTAACTTTTTGAATTGAAGCAGCAATATCCATATGAAACTGTGTTAAAAGTTCCGTTTCCGGTTTTCTAGGTGGTTTCTTAAATAAATTTGCAAACTTACTGTTAGTCATTGTTAGGGAGGTTGCGTAGTCAAAATATTTCATATTAATTTTAAATGAACCATCACTTTTAATATCAATTAGATTTTCTTTAATAACATCTAAATATTTTGGTTCACCGTAAGGAGCAAGTCCCATTATTTTATATTCACCACTGTTTACCTTAAAGCCTAGATAATAAGTAAATGCAGAATAAAGAAGTCCAAGAGAATGAGGAAAGTGAATTTCTTTTAAAATTTCTACTTTATTTTCTTTTCCTAGTGCCAGTGTGGAAGTCGCCCATTCACCCACGCCATCAAGAGTTAAAATTAGCGCCTCTTTAAAAGGTGAAGGAAAAAATGCTGAAGCTGCATGACTAAAATGATGTTCTGAAAATTTTATTTTTTCAATATTTTCAAAATTCCGATCATGTTGCTTTAAAAAATTAAATAAATTCCTCTTTTGAAAAAGTTTCTCTCTTAGCCAAATTGGCATTGCCATTAAAAAAGATTTAAATCCTCTTGGTGCAAAAGCCATATAAGTTTCAAGTAATCTTTCAAATTTGAGAAATGGTTTTTCAAAAAAAACGATATAATCAATATCATTTAATTTATAATTTGATTCTTTTAAAACAAACTCAATGGCATTAAATGGATAATTTGAGTCATGTTTCTTTCTTGTAAATCGCTCTTCTTGTGCTGCAGCAACTATTTTACCTTCATCAATTAAAGCAGCTGCACTATCATGAAAAAAAGCAGAGACTCCTAAAATTCTCACCATTAAAATATTGTATATATAAAAGGCGCTACCACAGAACCTTGAGTCAAAACGATAAGCCCGCCAAATAAGGCTAAAACTATTAAAATTGGAAATAGCCAATATTTTTTTCTAACCCTTAAAAATTCCCAAAATTCTTTTAAAAAACTAATC
>MDSV01040647.1_pt1 | contig 31707 bp, 17 predicted proteins | sample 810851 | NCBI WGS metagenome assembly MDSV01 (sample SAMN05326640, study PRJNA326480) | marine metagenome | isolation source: seawater | place: Atlantic Ocean: North East | collected 2012 | reverse complement strand
CCGAGTTCGCGTACGCCGCGTACGCGTCGCTGGAGCCGCCGGGTGTGTCGGCGCGCGCTGCGCCTCCCCCGCCCGCGCCCATTGGCGCGCCCTGGGACGGTTCGGACGGATCCGCCCCGCCGCCGGCGGCCGGCCGGGGCTCCGCGGCGACCGCGGCGGCGGTTGCGGTCGGCGCGCGCCACGACGCGCGGACGGCTCGAGCGGAGCGCCGGTTCCGCGCGGGCGGCTCGGGGAGCGGCGGGAGCGGCGGGAGCGGCGGGAGCGGCGGGAGCGGCGAGATCGTGACCTTCTCGGACCTGTTTGGCGGCGCTGCCGGCGGCGCCCCGGCGGCGGCGGGCGGCGACGCCGCCTCGGATCCCCTGGCGTCCGCGCCGCCGCCGCCGCCGGCGTCTGTCCCGACGGCGGCGGACGCGGCGGCGCTCGTGGCGCGCCACGCGGGGGGGCGCGCAGACACGCACGCATGCGAGCTAGGGCGCGCGTCGCCCCCGCCCCCGCCCCCGCCCCCGCCCCTCGGCCCGGGATCGGGAGGCGGGGGGGCCGCGCGCGCGGCTGCCGCGTCCCCGGCGGGCCCTGAGCCGCGCGAGCGCGCGCTCTCCCCTGCGTCCGCCGCGTCTGCGGCGGACGCGGACTCCCCCCCCCTGTCCGTCGACGCCGAGGCGATGGCGCGCCTGCTCGAGGAGGAACATCGCGCGCAGCGAGACGCGGAGATGTCGCCGTTCGCGGACGCGTCGCGCGACGCCGGCGGCGACCCGTTCGACGCGGCGGCGGCGGGCGAAGACGCCGACGCTGCGTCGCGTTCGCCACTCGCCCCAGAGGACCGCGCCGACCCCCCAAACGCCTCCGCGCCCGCGACGCTAGACCAAGCCGCGAGCCGGTTACCGTTTTCCGAGTCGCTCAACGCGACGCTGCTGGAGGCGATCGGCTCGGTCGTCGCGGACGCGCGCGGCGCCGCGGCGGAGGCGGGGGCGGAGGCGGAGGCGGCGGCCGACGCCGAGGTGCTCGAGGCGCGCGGAAAAGCCGCCGCGCGCGCGGCGGCGGCGGCGGCGGAAATCGCCGCCGCGCGCGCACATGACAATTCCTCGGGGTCCGTCTCGGCGCGCGTCGGGAGGCAGAACGGCGAGGGTCTCGCTGCTTCTCATGCGAGGGAGGATGCCGGGCCTTCGCCCGCGTCCGCGTCGAGCACCCCGCCTTTGCCGCCGTCGCCGGGTGCGAAGCGCAGGTTCAAGGAACGGCTCAAGATGTTCAGCGCGCCCGCGAGCTGATAAGGCGAGAGCGGTACTAATGAAGCTACGCCAGACTCGTATAATATCATCGACGCTCTATCCTACTATTCCACGCTCTGTCACTCCGTCTCTGTCGTCTGAACGCGTTCCCGCGCGCGTTCCCGCTCGCGCCACTCGCCGCCGCCGAGAAAGTGCGCGCGTTCCGCTTCGGTGACGTCGCGCGCGACGCAGACGCGGCCAAAGAGCGCGCGCGAAAACGACGCCGCGTCGTCGCCGTCGTCGCCGTTGTTGAGGCGCGCGGGCGCGCTTTTTCCCGCTTCGGCGTCGCGCGCCACGCTCGTGGCGAGCCGCTTCGCCCAGCGCGACACCGCACTTGTCGCGCCTCCGCGGGGCTCGCTCCGCAGCTCCGCGAGGAGCAACCACCCGAGCGCGAACCGCATCGGGTACCAAATCCCGCCGCGCGGATGCTCCGCCTGGACCGCGTGCATGCCGGCGAGCAAGGGCTCGAACACTTCCGGGGAGGGGTGCGCGCGCGCCAGTCGCGCGATGACGCGCACAACCGCGTGCGCGGTCCACTGTATGGACTGTTGCGGCTCGAGGGAGGGCTCGTCGCTGGCACACATCGCGCGAAGCAGCACGATGGTGTATGTCGCGGCGCGTCCTTCCCCGGTCGCCGCGGCGCGCTCCCGGAGCTTCAGCAGCGGGGGCGGGTCGTACGCGGCATCCATCGAGAGCGGAGACACCATCTGCTCCGCGGCGACGCGAAGCAGCAGGTCCTCGACATCAGCGGGGGTGAGAAGGCGCTCGGCGTCGTGCGCATGACGTCCCATGGCACCCACCGGAGGGTCCACCGCGCCCTCCGCTCTGGACCCATCACGCCATCACCAGATCCTCCGTCCTCGTTGTCGACCACCTATTGAAATAAAAAAACGGCCCGACCCGTTGGAAGTGGAAACTCTTTTCTCGACGGGGTGACAACGCCCCGCGCGGGCAGCCGCGTCGCGTCTGGTCGGGCGCGAGTGTGCTCGCCGGCATGGGTGACCGTGTGGAGCAGTTTAAGGCTCATCTGAAGGACTCGAAAGGTCCGTCCACGCGCGTTCACCCCGCCCGGCTGCCCGTGATTTCCCACTCACCCTCTACTCTCGTCTCGCGTCCGACGCTCACCGCCATCCTCGTCGTCGCGCAGGCAACGTGAAAGCCGAGCTCGACGTGTTCGTCAGCACGGGCGGCCTGCGGCTGGTGAAGCCGGATGGGAAGGTCCTGGGCTCGTTTCCGCTGCAGCGCATCCAGGAGTGGAGCATCACCTCGCCCGGGACGTTCAGCCTGTCCGTGGTCAATGGCGAGAAGGTGGTCGGGCTCGTCATCCACGGCGACCCCGACGAGGTGTTCGCCATCATCGACTGCCTGGAGCGCCAGGTGGCGCAGATCCTGGAGGACATGCGCGCAAAGGAGGAGGGACGGGAGGCGGCCGACGTGAGCAGCCCGCCGCGGCGCATGCCCCTCGAGAGCATCGGCGAACGCGACTCGCCGCCGTCGGAGCCGGTTGCGCGGGAGGGCGCGCCGGAGGGTACGAACCCTCCGGCGCCGGCACGCGCGTTCGCGGCGGAGGAAGACGCGCCCGGGGAAGTCTCCGAGGAGGACCTGCCCGAGGACCTGCCGCAGGTAATGTCCCCCTCGGAGTTCGAGGACGAGGTGGCGCCTTTCCGGCGGCAGCTGGAGAGCCCGCACTCGCGCGAGCCTCCGCGGTCGCCTCGGCGACCGGAAACGAAGGTTTCGGCGACGAAGCGCGACGAAGCGCTCGATGAGGCGCTCGACGCCGTCTCCGTCTCAGACGACGAGTTCGAGGTGGATCCCGTGGACTCAGACGCGATCGAGTCTGCGGGTGCGAAGCAGAGCACCCAGAGTACCCCGGTGCACCCCGGACCCGCGAGTCCACGCGCCAGTCCCCCGGCGAGTCCCCGGTCGCCGAGGCTCCCGCGGAGCTTCTCGTCTCCCGAGCGGTCCGATCCGGCGCGAAAAGAAAAAGAGGAAAAAGCCCCGCCGGCGCCCAGGTCCCCGCTTCCCCCCAGCTTCTCGTCCCCACGAAGCGAGGTGCCGCTTCCGTCGGCGCGCGCCGCGGGGCACAGCCCCGAAAGCCGCGTGGCCGCGACGATGGCTGCCGCCGCGGCGGAGGAGCTCGGTGAGCTGAAGCGCAGGCTCAGGGAGGCGGAGGAGGCGGCGGAGGCGGAGCGGCGGCGCGCGGAGGCGGCGGAGGCGGCGGCGTCGGCGTCGGCCGCGGCGAACGTCGAGGAGGCGCTCGAGCGCGAGCTCGCGGCGGCGACCGAACGCGCCGACGAGGCTGAGCGCGCTTTGCGGGACGCGAACGAGCGCGCGGCGGCGGCAGAGTCGAACTTCGCGGAGCTCTCCGACGCCGTCGTCGCGCGCGACGCCGACGTCGCCGCGTCGCGCGCGGCGGAGTCGGCGCGGAACGAGCTCGAACGCGGCGACGCCGCCGCCGCGGAGGCGCTCGCGGCGCGCGCGGAGGAGGCGCGCGCGGACGCGGCCGAGGCGCGCGCGCGCGCGCAGGATGCCGAGGCGCGGGCCTCGGAGCTGGAGCGTCAGCTGGGGGACGCGGAGACGCGCGCGGCGGACGCGGAGACGCGAAGCGGCGAGCTCGAGGGGAAGGGCGAGCGGGCGCGCGCGGAGGCGGTGGCGGCTGACGCGCGCGCGGCTGACGCCGAGGCGGCGTCGGCGGCGTCTGAGACGAAGTCGGCTCGCTTGACCGCCCAGCTCGCGGACGAGTCGCGGCGGAGGGAACGCGCGGAAGCCGCTTCGGCGGCGGCGACGACGCGCGCCGAGTCGGCGGAGAAAGAGACCGCCGCGCTCCGCGCCGAGGCGGAGGCGGAACGCGAGAAGGGACGCGTCGCCGCGTCTTCAGGATCGCTCGTCGCCGGGAAGGCTTCCGCGGTGGAAGTCGCCGCGCTCGTGGACGAGCTCAGGGGCAAGGCCGCCGCCGCGGAGGCGGATCGCGCGGCGTCCGCGTCCGAGGCTGCGGCAGCGACGGCGCGCGCGGAGGAGGCGGAGCGACGCGCGGAGGCTGCCGAAAACCTCGCCTCGCAGGTGGAAGCCGCGGCGGCGGTGGCGCTGGAACGCGCGGACGCCGCGGAGAGGGAGACGCGCGCGCGCGACCAGACGCTCGCGGACGTGCTCGCGTCGCAGAAGGACGTCGCAGAGAGGGACATGGGCGCCGTGGCGCGCGCAGAGGCGCAGAGGGCGGCGGCGGCGGAGACGCGCGCCGGCGGGCTCGAGCGGCGGCTCGAGGCGGCGGCGTCGGCGCGCGCCGAGGTGGCGGCGAAGCTCGCGGCGGCGACGGCTGAGCTCGCCGAGGCCCGGGGCGAGGCGGAGGCGTCCCGCGAGGCGCTCGAGGACGCGTTCGCGGCCGCGCGCGCGGCAGCCGCGCGCGAGCACGACGCGCGCCGCGCGCAAGTCGAGGCGGAGTCGCGCGTCGCCGCGGCGGGCGACGCGGCGGCGGCGTCGGCGGAGCGCGCGTCCGAGGCGGATGACCTGCGCGCGCGCGCGGCGGCTGCCGAGAAGAGGCTCGAGTCGGCGGCGAGGGAAGGCGCGCGCGCCGTCGCGAGAGCCAGGGAAGACGCGAGCCGGTGGCGCGCGGAGGCCTCGGCGTTGCGCGCCGCGCTAGACGACGCAGAGGCCCGTGCCGCCTCGGCATCGCGGCGGGCGGCGCGCGCCGGTGCCGGCGCCGTCGCGGACGATCGCGGAGCCTCGGAGGCTGCGGAGACGGTTCCGTCTCCGCTCGCCGCCGTCGACGGAGACGCGCCCGGAGACGTACCGTCGTCTCCGGGCGACGCGGCGGAAGGCGTTCATCATCGCGCGGCGGACGCCGGCGCCGACGGAACGCGACCGCGCGTCCCCGTATGCGCGACCGCATACGAGATGCCCCCGGAACTGCCGCCGTCGCCGGGCGGGGGCGACGCGATGACGGGCGCGGGCCCCGCGTACGCCGCTTCGTACCACGCGCGCTCTGTCTCATCCCCGGGCGGCGTCGAAAACGCATTCGCCCGACCGACGCGCGCGTCGAGTCCGCGCGCGCCGGCGAAGCTCACGGCCGAGTTCCTGGACGCGCTCGGCTCGCGGCTCTCCTCGGTGCGGGACCTGCTCACCGCACAGCACGAGCCGGGGGACGCGCCGGGCACGGGCGAGGGTTGAGGGTCGCAGCCGTCCGCCCGGGCGCGGAGAGAAGAGTCCTCGTCGAATCGTCGGAAATCAGAAACCCCTTTTTTTCGATGGCATCCGATGTCCGAACCGCCGACCGCGTTTCAGTGAAAGATCTCTCGCGGGTTTTGAACCGACCACTCCGGATAAAGTCGGTTCGCTTTTCGTGAACCGGAAGCAGGCGGCCGCCGAGCCACTCGCGCGCGCGCGAGGGACCGACGCGCGGGGCGTCTTCAGTCACGGCCGAGAGGGTCGACGCCAACCAGACGGGCTCGCGCGTCGCGTGATAGCAAAGGGGACCATGGCGAGCGTGGCGACCGCCAACGCGACGGCGGCGGTGCGCGAGCGTGCCATCGGCGGCGTCCGGAGTCGCGGGTCGGGTTCGTGTAGCGCGAGCGCTCGCGTCACCGCGGCGCGGCCGGCGAGCCGCGAGCGGACCGCCGCGCGGTGGACGAGCCGGCGACCGGTTTCGAGGGCGGAGGCAATCGTGGACCGCTCCGCCGCGGCCGCTGAGGAGGCGGTGGCCGCGGTGAGTCCGACGTCACGACCCGCCTTGGGGTTTGAAAACGACGGCGACCGGGTGAAGAGCGCCCTCGAGACGAACGTCGCGGGCGCCGACGCGGCACGTCCCGAGGAGACGCCCTTTTCCGTCCTCGAGCAGGAGGTCGGTCTCGCGGTGGACGCGTCCGCCGCGCCCGCGGCGGGCTCGAACGGCGGCGGCGTGATGTCGAAGGTGTCGAAGGAGGGGAAGATGTCGTTCCGCGTCGCCGGCGCGGGCGGCTTGCTCGGGCGCGACCGCGACGTGCGCTCCTCGGCTCTTTCCGGCGCGCTGCAGCGCTTGGACAAGGGCAACAAGTACCCCGTGTTGTTCTTCGCGCCGGAGATGGAGGCGCTGGCGCGGAAGATCGCGAAGGAGGACGTTGAGGGCTCGGCGGTGGAGCTCGGCGACATCGACTGGCGCAAGTTCCCGGACGGTTTCCCCGACTTGTTCGTGAATGACGCGTACGGCGTCCGGGACAGGCACGTCGCGTTCCTGGCCTCGTTCCACTCCCCCGAGGTGATCTTCGAGCAGATCTCCATCATCTACTCGCTGCCGAAGATGTTCGTGGCAAGCTTCACGCTGATCCTGCCCTTCTTCCCGACGGGCACGTCTGAGCGCGTCGAGCGCGAGGGCGAGATCGCCACCGCCGTCACCCTGGCGCGCATCCTGAGCAACATCCCGCCCAGCCGCGGCGGGCCGTGCAGCACGCTCATCTTCGACATCCACGCGCTGCAGGAGCGCTTCTACTTCGGAGACAACGTCCTGCCGTGCTTCGAGAGCGGCATCCCGCTGCTGCTGAACCGGCTCTCGCTGTGCCCGGACGCCGACAACATCGTCATCGCGTACCCGGATGAGGGCGCGCGCAAGCGCTTCCACGGCTTCTTCAAGGGCATGGAGGAGGTGGTGTGCACGAAGGTGCGCGACGGCGGGAAGAGGCTCGTGAAGCTCAAGGAGGGCGAGCCCGCGGGGAGGCACGTTGTGATCGTGGACGACCTCGTGCAATCCGGGGGTACGCTCATCGAGTGCCAGAAACTCCTGGCGAAGCTGGGGGCGCTCAAGGTGAGCGCGTACGTCACGCACGGCGTATTCCCGGGGAACTCCTGGGAGCGGTTCACGTCGAGCGGCGCGGGGGGGCAGGGCTTCTCCAAGTTCTTCCTCACGGACTCGTGTCCGCAGACCGCGAAGGCGGTACGGGGGATCGAGCCGTTCGAGATTCTTTCGTTGTCACGGCCCATCGCCGAGGCTCTGCGCGCGTGAGGACGCGGAGCGCATCGCGTCGCGCGGCGGCGGTTTGTCGCGACGGACCATTCTTTATGCACACACGTAACCGAACGACTTCACACATCTACGGGTCGATCGTGCGTGGTCGCGTCCGCGCGTCGTGTCGGCGCGTCGCGAACGACGAAGAGACGCGTCGTCGCCCCGGCGCGCGTTCTTTCGCGCGCGGCGGCGGTTCGACGGCGAATGAAATTGATTTTATTGAGAAAACTCGGCGTAAACCACAGTGTCGGCAGGCGACCGAATGAACCGCCTCGTTCTCTGAACCACCGCGACCGACAGCGCCACAGCTCGGCCGCGACCTCACGGGGACGCGGCGGGACCCGCGCGTTTCCTGCCTCCGCGCGCGCGCACTCGGCCGAGCTCGGACGGGGATGCCGCGCGGCGTCGAGGATGAGGCGAGGCAGCCCATCCTGCGCGCCGCGGAGGGTGTTTCAAGTTCGGGTGCCGAAGTCTCATCAGGCCTCCGCGCGCGCGCCCTGAATCGCGACACCGCGGCGCCCGTCCCTCACGGCGACCCGAGCGAGGTTCCCCGCTGGGGCCGCGCGGGCTCGCGAGACACCGCCAAGGACGCGTACGCGGTCTGGTGCGAGCGGCACGGTGCGCCGGTTGGCGTCGTGACGTGGCTCGTGGTCCTCTCGGCGTTCGGGTTCGCGTCGCCGCTCGCGGGCGCATCTCCCGCGACGCGCGCTGCGTGCGCGGCGCTCCTCTGCGCGTCGCTCGTCTCCATGGCGATGGTGAACCGGCTCGACCCGGGGATCATCCCGCCGTCCCCGACGGACGACCCACTCGTGGAGACGCTCGACGCCGCGGTGGCCGCGGCGGGCGAAGGTCGCGCGGGCGACGCGGCGGCGTCCGAGCCCGCGAGCCCGAGCCTCGCTCCCTGGGGCGTGCGCCGGGACCCCATCACGGGGCAATACGCGCGCCTCGTCCTCGCGGGAGGCGGGGGCTACGGCGGAGGCGACGCGGCCGACGTCGAAGCCGCCGCGATGTCCGCCGGCGCGGGCGCGAGCGGAGTCGGCGGTTCCGCGGCGGCGGCTTCCGCGGCGTGGGACTGGTCGCGTTGCGAGCGGTACTGCCGCACGTGTCGCGTGTGGCGACCGCCCCGCGCCGCGCACTGCCCCGAGTGCGGGTGGTGCGTGGAACGCTCCGACCATCACTGCGGCGCGCTGGGAAACTGCGTGGGAAGGGGGAACCACGCCTGGTTCGTCGCGTTTCTGTGCTCGGCGTCGTGCTTGACGTGCGCGCTCCTCGCCGAGTCCGTTCGAGCGCTGCGCGATTTCGGGTGGCCCCGCGCGGCGCGCGCGCGGTCGGACCCGGGCGCTTGGGCGCTCGTGGCGGGGGTCGTCGTCTACGGTGTCTGCGCGTGCCTGTCGTGCTTCGCGGCGTCGCACGTCTACCTGTGCCTGTGCGACGTCACCACAAAGGAGATACTCCGGCCGAAGCCGGGCGCGAGTCGAGGGTTCGACGCCGGCGGCGACGCCGGGTCTTCGCGCGGCTTCGAGAGGCTCTGTCGCGGTCCGCCGGACGCGGGCGAGCGCGGCCTGCGGCAGTGCTTGAGGCGCTTCGCGGACGCGGCGCTGTGCGCGGGATGCCAGCTCAAAAGTGACGTGGAGAAGCGCTTCGAAGTGAGGCTGGAGGGTCGAAGGCAATAGAGGTACGACGGCGCGACGTACGGCGACGCCGAGCGCCGCGCGCATAGACGGCACAGACATTTTTTACTGCGTGTGAAAAAAAAACGCCGAAAACCGCACGCGACGATTACGACGAGCGCAAATCCAAATCGAGCGCCTCGCCAGATCGCCCGGCGCGACCCGCGAGCTGCGCTTTCGGCGTTCGGCCGAGCGTTTCGCGCCCCCGAGCGATACCCATGAAGCTCAGGGTGAGCCTTCGGCCCACCGAGGCGCTCGGCCGGGAGAAGGGTGAGGTTGCGACCGCGTGCGTTGACTGCGGGCACGGCGAACAAATCTTGCGCTGGCTCGCGTTCGCCGCGTGCGACCGCGTCGCGCACCTGGCGAACCTCCCCGCGGGCACGTTCGTCCCGCAGGCCGTGATGAGCCGCGAGGGCATCGTCGAGGACGTGGACGCGATGATTCGCGCGCGGTACGCGGACGGCGACGGGCTCGTCGTGCGCTTCAGCCGAGGCCCCGAGGCGTTCACGGCGCGGTGGGAAGGCCGACCGACGACGCCGCCAGCGGCGGAGAGTTTAACCGCCTCGACGGGAGTGACCGGGCTTGAACCTTCCCCGGCGAACGAAGCGCTCTCGCTCTCGCGAACGTCCGCGCAGACGCGCGAGACGGATGATGCGGAAGCGCCGCACGACGCCGCGGGCGTGGCGTGGCTGGAAGAAAGGCTCGATTTCGACGCGCTCGGGTTGGGCGCGCTCGTCGGCGACTCGGCGGGGTCTTCGCGAACGGGCGCGCGCGCGGAGGAGCTCGCCGCGGCGCGCGCGGCGCTCCTGGCGCATGCCGGGGGACTTCAGGCTCTGTTTAAGCTGTACGAGAGCGACGGAGACGTGGAGATGAGGGACGTGGACAAGATGAACTTGGAGCAGTTCCGCCGGTTCATGGTGGACGCGAAGGCGATCGAGCACGGCCCGCAGACCGTCACGGCGGCGGACGTGGACGCGTGCTTCAACGAGGCGCTGAAACGAAAGGGCGGCGAGAAGGAACAGAAGGGCGTCGCCAAGACGCTCGACGCGATCGCGTTCCTCGTTGCGGTGTTCCGCGTCGCCGCGAAGAAGTACGACCTCGCCGTGATCAAGGCGCCGGACGTCGGGTTCGCGGAGCTGCACAGGCGCCTGGACCACTTCGTCGAGGCGCACGTGCACGAGTTCCTCTGCGGCGCCTTCGAAGAGATGCACGAGGACCTGGCGCGCGCCTTTGCCGACGAGGACGCGCGCGCGGAGATGCACAAGGCGCAGCGACTGATCGCGCAGACCACGAAGATGTGCATGCCGCGCAGGCCGCCGGGCGCGGAGTGGAGCGTCTACGTGCACGACCTGACGAAAAACGCCGTAGAGTGGGGCGTGCTCGGCGACGACGCCGACGCGACGTCGCCAGACGCGAGCAAAACCCTCGGCCGGGCCACGAGCAAGTCCGGATCTCTGAAGGCGGAGGACGTCGCGACGAGCTCCGCGGAGAGCTCGGCGGTGGCGGGCGAAGGCGCGCTCGCGAGCAACGACGCGCGGAGACTCGCGGAGGCGTTCGACCCGGACGCGCCCGTGCGCGTGGACTTGCACGCGTTCGCGCAGGCGGCGATTGACGTGAAGCAAAACGTGGGGGACTTCAAGCTGTTCAAGCCGGAGGAGAGTCCGGCGCGCCTCACAAGGGCGGAGTTCGAAAAGCTGCTCCTGGCGCTCGCGTGGCTGCAGCACGACAAGCGCGTCGCGCGCGCGCGGCGCGCCGAGGAAGCGGCGGAGGCGGCGCGCGCCGAGGCGGAGGCGAGGCGGCGGCGCGAGCTCGCCGCCGGCGAGGAGGACGAGCCGGACGCGTCCTCGAGCGATTCCGAAAAGGGAAGCGCGGAGGGCGCGGCGGACGCGGACGCGGACGCGGCGCGCGGCGCGGAGGCGACCGAGACGGCGAAACCTGCCGACTCCAAGTACGCCACGCCCCCTTTCGCGGAACACCTGCGCGAGTTCCTCGTGCACGTCTTCCGCGAGACGGGCGTCCTCGCGGAGCTCTCCGAGGATGAACCGGAGGAGCCAGACTCGGAAGGCGACCTGGACGACTGGTCCGACGAGGAGGAGGAGACGGAGGCGTGAGCGCGCGCGCGACGAACGGCGTCGGGTCACATGTCGACACGCCACGCGAGCGCCACTGTGTGATATTAATACGATACGACACATATCTATACTTTCGTGTCAAGATACCGCTAATAAGACGTCGAACCCCGCAACATCGTCCACGGCGCGTTTTTTTTGACGGCGTCCCCGAACTCGTCCTCCAGCCTCCGCAGCGTGTCGCGCAACGCGGCGTCCCGCGCCGCGCCGCGGAAGACGGTCTCGGCGTGCGCCACCATGAGCGCCTGGCTCACCCCTCGCACCTCCGCATCGGGGGCGTGGCCCTCCTCGCACACCGCCCTCTGCACGAACGTGGCGTTGTCCAGGAACTGGAAGTGCCCGGCGCCCGCGATCTCCACGCCCCAGCTGTCGCCGCTCGCCGCGCGCGCGAAGTCCGCGTAGTTGGCTCCCGCCGGCGCGCAGTCGCCGCCGCGCTCGCCGCCCACCACCACCAGCGGCGGCGAGCCTTCGCCGCGCTCGCGCATCGCCGCCAGCGCGGACGGGAACCCCGCGCCCAGCGGCGCGTACACGGTGTTGTCCACCGGGTCCAGGAGGCACGCCGCGCGCACGCGCGGGTCCTCCAGCGCCTCCAGGGTGGAAATTTTTCCGCCGCGCGAGTGGCCGACGAGGTACACCCCCGACCCCGCGTCCTCGCCGGCGGTGTCCACGAGCTGTCCCAGAAGCACGTCCGACTGCGCCCAGCTGATGAGGTCCCGGATCATCGCCGCGCTCACCACGTCGTCCAGCGCGTTTCCGGCGACGTTCTCGCGCTTGTTGTACTGCAGCACGACGTAGCCCCACGAGCACAGCCGCCGCGCGTACGACGCATACTGCTCGGCGTCCACCAGGAACCCAGCGGTGAACACCGCGAGGGGATACGGGCCTCGCGCGCGCGGCGCGTCCCCGGGGGCGTCCCCGGGGACGGCGCCGATCAGGGGGAACATGGCGTCCGGGAGCACGGGCGGGGGCGTGGGTACGTACGCGTCGATGCTGAGCAGGCACGCGTCGCCGACGCACCGCGGGAAGCAACTCACGCACGTGTGCTCGAGCTTGGGCAGCCTCTTGACCCCGTACGGCCCGCTCGCGGTGTAATCCTCGCCGCGGCGCGAGGTCGACGGCTCGGAGTCGTCTTCCGCGCGGGCTTCGAACGCGGGCGCGCTCAGCAGGCCCGCGGTGAGCGCCGCCGCGGTTCCCAGCGCCTCGCGGCGACCGAGCCTGGACGCGGGGAGGACAGGCGGTGCCGACGAAGATGTAGACTCACCCGTGAGCCTCACGGTGTCAGAGCCGGTGTCGCGCGCGCGAGCGCTGACGGCGGGCACCCCGCGTCGCACCGCGCGCGCATCTGCACCACGCGAAGATATCCGCACCCGAGGGACGGGTGTGTGGACCCTCGCCGGGGCCGCGCGCGCCATGGGTGTGGGCTTATAAGAGATCGTCGAGAGACAAAATCGATTTTTCGCAGTCGGCCAACTGCTGTCGTTACGTGCGGACGGCGGAATGTGCCGAACGAACGCCCAAAGTTTCCGAACTACGCCGTACCTGGTGCGTTACTCCTTCGGGGCATTCCGAACGCGCGCTGGCTGACGCGTCGCCACCCGCGGACCACCTTCACGCGCGCGTCGGTCGACACGTCGCGCGACAAGGTCTGCGCCCGCGCGCGCTGGACGCGCCTTCTCGTCCCGTCCGATGCGGCCGCGTCTCTCGCAGGCGCTCGCGCTGCTGGCGACGCTCTCGGCGTGCCTGGCGCTTCGCGCGGACGCCGCGACGCTGTACCTGGACCAGGGCGCGGGCGACGACACACACGACGGTCTCGCGCTCGACCGCGCGTTCGGCACCGCGAAGGAGGCGGTGAAGGCGCTTCGGCCCGGGGACGAGCTCCGGGTCGTTGGCGTGTTGGCAAATCCGAGTTTTGATCCAGCCTACGCGTTCGCGGATGTTTCTGATCAGCGCCTGTGGCACGGCGAGAACACGCTCGTGCTCAGCGACGTGCACGGCACGGAAGACGCGTGGATCACGATCACGCGCCACGACGAAAACACGGTGTTGAAGGGTGACGGACGTAACATCTTGCGCATTGACAAATCCAGCTACATACGGCTGACGAACCTCGAGGTGTACGGCGAAGTGGAGCGCATTCCGCTGGAAACCGCCAAAGCCGTGCAGTTTGTGTACAAAGACGCGAAGGACAGCGACAAGATCAAGTACCGCGTGAACCCCTCGCTTTCGCCGAAAGAATTCGACGCGTTGAAGCTGGAAAAGTTGGGCAGCAACGTGTCCCGGGTGTCCTACACGGACACCCGCGGCGTGTACGTTTCAGACTCGCACCACGTCGAGCTGTCTCGGTCGCGCGTGCATCATCTGCCGGGCGACGGCGTTCGGTTCGCCGAGTCCGAGTTTTTCTCCGTGTTCGACAACGAGGTGGATAACTGTGCGCGCAAGAGCTCCTCCGGGACGCACGCGTTGGTCGTGACGCACACCACGGACTTGTTACCGCGCGAGACCGACGCCGCGCTCGGCGACACGGATTACCGCGGGATCATCGTGCGGAACAAAGTGCACCACAACTTCAACGAGATTTCTTCGTGGGCCGGCGCGAAGACGTTTATACGCGCGAAGATCGACGAGGGCAAAGGCATCTCGTTACAGCGGAACCAGGAGTTCAGAGACGGCGGGCGGATTCTGGTGGCGAACAACGTCGCGTTCTGGAACGGTCACAGCGGGATTCACTCGCAGGACGGCGACAACGTCGACGTGTTCTCCAACACGGCATACATGAACTCGTACACGAGCACTCGCGGCAAACACGAAGACGACGGCGACGCGAGAGGCGGGAACGATATCGGCGTCTCGTCGCGAGGTGGCAAGGACTTGCGCGTCGCGAACAACGTCGTGTACATCGACACGAGCTCGAGGAACGTGCCCGTGTCCGTCGGGAACACGAAGGGGCACGTCGTCGTCGCGAACAACCTCGTGCACGGCGAGGGATCGGAGGCGTTGACGCTGGACGCTGATTTCAAACGGCTCGCGACGGGAACCGTACGCGCGGACCCGAGGTTCGAGTTCGTGGAGAACGAGTCCGGCGAGACGGAGGCGTCGAAGTTTCACTCGTTCCGTCCAGCCACGGACTCGCCCGCAATCGGCGCCGCGGCAGCGCGGTGGAGCCCGTGCGAGGACTTCTTCGGCAACCGCCGGTCGCCGACGGCGCCGAGCATTGGCGCCGTCGAGGTGAACTGCGCGGAGGGCGCGTGCGGCTTTCAGTCAAAAGAAGTCGCCGAGGGCGGCGTCGGACCGGAGGATTTCGCGGAGTGCTACGCGCGCAACGGGGACGAGCCGATATCGGAAATCGGGCCGATCGAGAGACGACGCGAGGAAAGACGCGAGAGGCGCCGTCGTAAAACAGAGGCGCGGCGGCGGCGGCTCGTTGAGCTCGGCGGCGCGCTCGCCGCGGCGACGTCCGACCCCGTCGGCCAGTTTATCTTTCCCGCCGGCGCCTTTGCCGTCGCCGCGGGGGTCGCCGCGGCGTTGGCGAAGCGAAGAACGCGCGTCGTCGCGGAGACGAAGCCTCTGGGCTTCGCGTCACACTCCGGATACGACGCCGTCGTCGCCGCGGCGTGAGCATCGACGCGCCGCGTCATCAGACTAGACTAGCTAGTGGACTATTTTTCAGAGACGTGCCTCTCATCAGAATCGACAACTGAGCGGTCACAGTGACGTAACAACGCCAATTCAATCAATTCGGTCGCGCGCGTCACTGTCACCTGCGTCCTCGGCGCGCGGTGCGCACGGCATCGGACCGGCGCCATGTCGGACGCGATGATACCGGTACGTCGATTTCCATCGCATCGCACGACCCGCCCGCGTAGCGATGGTCGGCGGTTCTCGGCACATTCTCTCCGTCCGAGAGCGCGACGAGAATCGCCATCCTTCGCGCTGCCTCGACACCTCCTCACTCGCCGCCTCGCCTGACGTCCCCCTCCTCCTTCCCGTCCCCAGCTCGAGAACATGCTCGTGGAGTTCATTCAGACGCAGGACAAGCGCTCCGCGCACCAGGAGCGGTGCATCGGGGACATGTCCAAGCAGCTCGGCAAGCTCGCGAAGGCGGTTGAGACCCTGTGCGGGGCGCTGGGGCCCGCCATGCGAGACAGCATCAACGGGACGCTCGGCCCGCAGATGAGCGACCTCCGGGATATCGCCGCGGAAACGCGACGCGCGGCGAGCGACTTGAACGCGGCGGCTGCGGTCGCGCGCGCGCAGCCTCCTCCCTCCGCGGCGTACTACCCGCCGCAACTCAGCTCCCCGGGCTCGCCGCTGGGTGGGCCCGTGCCGCTGGGCGTGCCCGCCGGCGCGGCGGCGCGCCGTGACGCCGCGCTCCTCGCGACGGCGCTGGCGCCCGAGATCGAGCACATCGTCGCGGATGCCATCGAGCGGGGGATGTCCCTCGCGGACGACGGGGACGGCTCCCCGTCGCGTGGTCTCGAGACGCGGAGGAGATACAACAGGGGGACGAGGGAGCCGACGACGACGGAGTCGCGCGAAACGACCGCGCGAAGGACGCCGACGCGCGACTCGACATCGCGCGACTCGCCGCGCTTCGCGAGTGCGCGGGACGAGGACCCGGTCGAGTCTGACCGGCGCCAGAGCGCGCGCGAGGCGCGCGAGGCGCGCGAGGCGCACGAGGCGCACGAGCCGAACTCGGCGCGAGAAAAGGACTCGGAGGTTCGCGAGCGCGCGGCGTTGGAGTCGCGCGAACGCGGAGGGAAGACGCCCGCCGTGAACTCGCGCGCGTTGTCAGAAGACGAGACCAAGAAGATCCACAGCGCGATCCGGTGGAACAAGCCGCTGGGCGAGCTCGCGTCGCTGGTGACGGACCCCGAGCGCGCCAACTGCGAAGACCCGAGGAACGGCAACCGGCCGATACACATCGCGGCGCAGAACGGGTTCACGCCGATTTGCAAGCTGCTCGTCGCCAAGGGTGCCGAGATCGACGCGGTGAACGCCAAGGGGAACACCGGGCTGCACATGGCGCTGGGATACGATTACGACGAGTGCGCGGACTTTCTGGTGAGCTGCGGCGCGGACCTGCTGATCAAAAACGCGGAGGGGCACGCGGCGAAGAACGGGCTGGAGGGGGACAAGGGCCCAGATGGGTACGTCGCGCCGCTGGCGGAGCTCCGGGACGCGCGCACGCCGGAGGAGAGCGCGGCGGCGCTGAAGCGCATCGCGAAGGAGGGCCTGGGAGACGCCGACAAGGCGGCGCTTGTGCAGTGCGGGTTGCTGAAGAAGAAAAACTTCCCGGAATCGTGGCCGCCGGACGTGCAGGACGCGTTCAGGAGGCTGATGATGCAAATGTAACGCAGCTTCTCCGGAGCGTCGACAGAAAGTTTTTAAAAGTACCCGTCGTCGCGCTCGTCGTCGGCGTCTTCGTCCAGCGAGTCGTTTTCGTCATCGTCGCTCTCTGTTCGTGCGCCCTCCACGATAATATCGCCCTCGCGTATCATCTCGTCCATCGCCTCGCCGACAAGCCGCGCGTAACGGTCGAACGGCATGCCCGCGCCGAGCGGCGCGCGCGCGAACGCGGCTTCGGCGCCGGAGACGGCGCAGTTTTCGGGAGCCAGGCACCCGCGCAACATCTCGCGCACATACGCGCGCGCGATTTCGTCGGACAGCTCGGCGGGTATTCCGGAGGACCACGTAAAGGGCTCGACCGCCGAGCGCGCGTCGGGGCGGGGGCTCGTCTGGGTTTCTTTCGTGTCAGTCGTAGTTTCAGTTTCGTTCGCGAGCGGTTCCGGCTCGGGTTCCGCGTCGGCCTTATTCCCGAAACCAGCGGTCGCGTCGGCCGCGGTCGTCGCGTGAACATCCCCCGAAGCAGAACCGCCCGCGTCCCCGCGTACGGTCACCGTCTCCATCATGGCCATCACCCGCGCGGTGGTCATGCGCGCGGCTCCCGTCGCGGCTCCCGTCGCGGCCCCCGAGGGGACCTCCGGTGGCTCGAGGGACTCCGGGTCCCCGTCCCTCGTTCCGCCCGGGTCCCGATCGCGCGGCGCCTCCCGCGTCGCCGGCTCCGGAGACATCCCGAGCATCGTCCTGAGCGACGTGGTGCGAGCTTCGAACGCGCGAGGCGCGGTCGTGCTGAGCCAGGGGTGCAGAGCGTCGAAGCACAGCTCGGCGTCGTCCGGGTTGGAAAACTGAAACGCGAACATGACGCGTTCGCGCGCCTCGCACACGCAGGTCTCGCCGAAGGAACACAGACGCTCGGTCTGCCTCTGCCTCGGGGAGAGCGTGGTCGGGCCCACGACGAGGAGTGCCTGGAGACCCAGCATGCGCGCCACGAGTGCGTCGCCTCGCCCGGGCCGGGCGCTGCGCGAGGAGAGAGGGACGGGGAGGAGGTGTCAGACGCGTGGCTGCTTTAAAACGAGTGTACACGCCGACGCCTCGTCTCGCGCGCAGGGTGGGTCGTGAGCTCGAGACACGCACTCGAGGTCGACGCTTTCCAGGCGCTGTCCGCTGGCCATCACCGCGAGCTCCGCCATGCGCGTGACGGATTCGTCCCCTCGGTTCCGGAAGCATATCTGCAGGGTCTCGGGGACGACGCTCGAGCCGCGCGCCGGCGGCGTTACCCTCCACACGCCGTTGATATGGCGCGAAAGCGCGCCCGGCCACGCTGGCGTCACCGATAAGGAAGCGCCGCCATCGGTCGCCGCCATCTCTCGAAGGTCGGTTCGTCGCGATACACGCGTCGCAAGGACGACGTCTGTGTGGAGTGGCGCAGACATCGCCCAGGAGGAAGGCTGCTCAGGCCCGTCGGAAGGAAGGCTTTTCTCTCAAAAACCCGCCAACGCGCTCACTGACATGAGTCGTTGTCGCTCCCGAGTTCCACCGCCGACCTATTCGTGTCGCTCAGTGTTTTCAGCGCGCCGCCGCCGCGCGCTCTCTCCCAGTGGTCGCGCGACTCTGAGCCATGCTGTACGTCGTGGGCCTCGGCCTCGGGGACGAGAAAGATATTACCGTAAATGGCCTCGAAGCGGTGAAGAAGTGCGAACGCGTGTACCTCGAGGCGTACACCTCCATCCTGGGCGTGCCTAAGGAGCGCCTGGAGGCCATTTACGGACGCGAGGTGGTCGTGGCGGACCGCGAGTTTGTCGAGCAGGGCATCGACGGCATGCTCAACGAGGCGCTGACCATGGACGTGGCATTCCTGGTCGTGGGCGATGCGTTCGCCGCCACGACGCACAGCGACCTGGTATTGCGTGCCAAGGGGCTCGGGTGCAAGGTGAAGCACATCTACAACGCGAGCATCATGAACGCCGTCGCGGGGTGCGGGCTGCAGCTCTACCGCTTCGGCCAGGCGGTGTCCGTAGTGTTCTTCACCGAGACCTGGCGGCCGGACTCGTTCTACGACCGCATCAAGGAAAACGCGCAGCTGGGGCTGCACACGCTCCTGCTGCTGGACATCCGCGTCAAGGAGCCGAGCGTCGAGGCGCTGTGCCGCGGGAAGAAGGAGTACGAGCCGCCGCGCTTCATGTCGTGCGCGACGTGCGCGCGCCAGATGATGGAGACAGAGAACGCGCGCGGCGAGAAGGTGTACGGCCCGGACAGCATGTGCGTCGCGGTCGCGCGCATGGGCCAGGAGGACGAGCTCATCAAATCGTGCACGCTGAAGGAAATGTGCAACATCGACATGGGCGGGCCGCTGCACAGCATGGTGCTGGTGGGCGAGACGCACCCGCTCGAGAACGACATGCTCGCCATGCACAGAGCCGCCGAGCACGACTTCCTGCCCGCGGACCAGGTGCCGAGCCAGTACTTGTCGGACTTGTGATGATGAGCAGAGCGGTGATGAGAGCGAGCGTGGAGGTGTGTTCAAGACGCGCGGCGGAACGGGATTGGATGTCATTGAAAGGGTTCGGCTTTGCGGAGCGCGTGCGCGACGAGCGCGCCGGCGCGCGAAGGATCCTTTGTTTTTTTAGCGGCGCCGCGCCGCCTTCGCGTCCTTTCGCTTCCTCGCACGATCACGTGCGCCCCCTGAGGCACTCCGACGTGCACCGCTTCGCGCACTGATCGTTCCACGACGGCACTGAGTGCGGCATGCTGCACACGCTCCGCTGGCACGCCTCCGTGCACGCGTCGGTGCCGGAGGAGCCGCACACCGTCACGCACGTGTTCGGCGTGGGATCCTGTCGACGACGTCGTGTCGCACGCGGGTTCCAGGCAGAGACGGATCGCGGTCAGTATCGCGTGCTTCTCCACTACGAAGCGCACGCGCGGAGGGATACGCGAAGAATGAACGCGCGTGCCGGTCCCGAGGCGACGTCGCCGCGACGCTCGGGACCGATCCTAGTGTAAAATATCTGCGACGGTTGGTAGAGACATCGGGCCGCGGACGCACCTTCGACAAGTACCCAAGCCGCTTAATCAGGCGGTCGGACGAGCACACGCGCTCGCACGCGAACGCGGTCTCGTCGCCGTCCCCGTCCCTCCGCCGGACTTCCTCGTCCCGCGGGCCCTTCTTACGCCGGAACGTCCTCTGCAGCACCAACGCTCCGAGGCCGACGGGAGCGGCGATGAAATACGGCTTAACCATGGCTTCTCCGTGACCGCGCGGGCGAGGTCACCGGACGCCTTTGCTCTGTCCCGCAGCGAGCGAGCGCGAGAGCAAGCCAACCTCTGGGGTCCGCTCAAAGACGCCTGCGGCTGTTGTGACCCGGCGTCGAGCGATCGCGTACGTTTGAAACAAACGAGGATCGACGCGACTTTGCGGGTTTTTTCGCTCGTACGCTTTGGTGATTATCAATATTCACTGACTTAATGCCCATATAAAAAAGTGCAAAAAGACGAAAAAACAAAGGACGCGAGGAAGTGTTTTTTGGTTATTATATCGTCGGGCGCCGTCACAAGCGAGCGCGCCGCGCTATGGCTACAAAATCCCGTTCAGCACCCTTTGGTAGAAGTCGTACTGCCGCGTGCACCACGCGTCCATCGAGTCCGAGACCATGGACAGCATGATCTCCACGCACTGCTCCTCCGTGCTCCCCAGGTTGAACCGCCGCCGCAGGTTGCTCAGCACCTTCGGCCCCGCCTTGAAGCACGGACACCCCGAAGCGCTCATCATCTCCACCAGAGTGATTATGCGCTCCGCGTGCTTGCGCACGGCGAGGTACCCCTGGATGCACAGCACCTTGTAATAATTGAACGCCTCGGAGGCCATGCCGGTGTCGTCGGAGTCCATCACCTCCAGGTACTCGCGTGTGAGCTTGAACGGCGCGCTCTCGAAGTTGATGCCGCCCGGGCTCGTGCTCAGCATGAAGTTGAAGTCGATGTGGATCAGGTGCCCGTCGTCGTGCAGCAGGATGTTGCCGTTGTGTCGGTCCTTCACCTGCAGGACGTACGTCAGCACGCTGTACCCAGCCAGCGATTCCACGAAATTCCTCTGCGCGGTGCGAAAACCCGGCGTGCCGCCCTTCCCGAACTTCGCCTCGAAGTGCGAGCGCAGCGACGTGTCGCGCGGCGCGCGGCTCTTCACCGCGTGGATGGAGGGCGCGTCCGTCACCGCCTCGATGAACGCCGTCGTCGTGCTGGTCGCGATGACGTCGAACGGCCGCAGCCACAGGGGCAAACCCGAGTCCGCGTAGATCTTCGCGAACGCGCGCGTCATCTGCAGCGCCAAGAGCTCCTGGCGGCAGTTATCGCCCGCCTTGATGATCACCGGCTTCAGCGCCCAGCCGGGCAAGTTCCCGTACGGGCTCGACGTGCGCACGCGCTCGACTTTGTCCTCCCAACGCTCGCCGAGCCCGCCGGCGCTGCGCTTCCAGGGCGACGGCACCGCGTGCTTCGCGCCCGAGCCACCCGCGCTCCGGGGGCGCAGAGGCGACGTGGGCGCCGCCAGGGGCGGCGCCGTCGCGTCGCGCGCCTCCGCGGGCGGCGCCCACGAGCTCCGCCCGCCCGGCAGGTTGACCCGGGACGCCATCTCCGCCAGGCCCACGTCTGAGGGCGTGCGATGGTGCGCGCCGAGTCTGGACTGCCCGGGCGCCCCTTTCGAGGAAGCGGGGTTCTCCACGAACAGCGTCACGCGCACGGCGCGGGCGTTGTCTTGCGGGTCGTCGTCGCTCTTCCCCGACAACGAGCTCGCCGCGCTGTTCCGCCCGCCAGAAACCGCGATGGACGCGCGGACGACGGGCTCGTCCCCGCGCCACACCTGCGCCAGCGCGACGTCCACCTTCTTGGAGATGCTCTCGAACGACCTCGTGCGGAAATGCGAGGGCTTCACCCCCGCGGCGCCGCCGGAGAAGATGCCGGCGCCCGGCGTCGTCGCCGGCGACAGCGGAGGTTTCCCGTTCGGGTTCAGAGTCGAGCCGGTTTGGCTCGTTCGCCTCAGCGCCTCCGCGCCCTCGTGCGGCGCGGTCGCGTTGTCCTCGTCGATGGAGTCGTGCGCGTCCGACAGACTGCTGAACGAGCTGCCGTTTCGGGTCAGCCCCCTGCCCCCGTCTCGCCGCGGTGTCAGCCCGCCGGCGCCGGCGAAGGCGTTCAAACCCGGATGCAGGGGTCCGCTGTTCGCCGAGGAAAACGTAGACGCCGCCGAGCTGGACGTCCTCATCTCCGCGGGGTCGTGTCCGCCCGACCCGTTCGCGGCCGTCAGGAAGTCGTGCGTCGACCACAGAGGGGTGGACATGTCGTGCAGCGGCAGCGAGTCGCTCGATTCACGCGAGTGGCGCGGCGTGCTCCCCGTCCGCCGGCTCACGGGGCTCTCGTCGTGACTCCACTCCTCGCCGGGCGCGGCAATCACCTCCAGGCACAGCAGGTACGGCGCCTTCTCGCGCGAGTTGAGCAGCACAGCTTCGCTCGCGGGGATGCGCACCACGCGTGCGTGCGTCTCGCCCATGGGGAACATCACGCCCGCGCCCGGGGCGTGGCCCTCGATGAGGGCGTCTGAGACGCTCTCTATGCCCGCGCGCAGCTGCCCTTGGCGCCCCTCGGGCGGGAACACCGTGCTGAGCTTCGTGGACAGCCCGCACAGGTCCTCTGCCAGTTTCAGGGTGGACGCGAACGTGTCCACGCGCTGAGTGGACGTCATGTTCGGCTCTGTGTTTTCCGGTGGTTCCGGAGTCGTGCTCTCCTCCCGCCCGGAGACGCTCACCCGGCTGAACCCCGCGGCGAGCGCGCGCGACGGCGACCCCGGCTCCTCGGAGAAGGCGTCGGCGGCGTCCGCGGAGGCTGCCCTGACGCGCGCCATCCCCGACAGCCGCGCAGATGCGCGCCCTGCGACATCATCCATGCGCAGCGGGTGGTCCAGCATGGGGGACATCTCTGCGAACGGCGGGCGCCACTCCCCCGCGAGCGCGGCTTGTTCGCACGCGTCGCGGAGCGCCATGATGGGGCCCGGCTTTTTGGAATCACCGGCAGCCGCGGCGAGCAGCCAGCAGGTCTGCGTCCCGAGTCGTATGCTCCGCGCGCACGCGCGCACGATCGTGCGTTCCAGGCTTTTGTTCGGACGCATGATCTGCAGGGTGATGATTTGGTTCAAGTACCGTTCCACGCGTTCGTCCGAGAGCGACAGCAGTCGGTTGCACAGGTAGTCGATCACGCCGTCGTTGTTCGTGCGCCACAGGTTGGATATCGCGACCCACTCGTCGAAGTGCTCGCTCTCGTAGAAACGAAGGAGCACCTCGGTCTTACCGTCCGCAGGAGGCGCGGGAGGGGGCGGGGGTGGGCGCTTGCGCGCCCCCGACGACTTAGACGACATCCTCTCTCCTCCACAACGGATCTGCGTCTCACTACGCGAAGTTCATCTGGTGCCCGCTCAAAGTAGCCGAGGAAAGTGGTCGGCCGGTGCGGTCTGGAGGACTACGCGCGCCGCCGCGTCCGATGCCGCGTCGCGAAACACGCGGATTTCTCGAGCGCCGCCGAGCTCGCCGCGCGCCTGTCGCTGCCGAACCCGAACGAGGTGACGCTCCGGGCTCCGCGCGGGCTGCCGCTGCCGCGCGCTCACGTTATGCGAACGATGTTCCTCGTCAACAGGTGGCAGCGGCAGAGATCGTCCGCTTATCTGTCTGTCAAATATTGAGGCTTGCGCGCATCGGCGAATGGATATGCAGTTGCCAAAACCGGAAAAAGCCAAGAGCAGTAAAAAAATAATAGCGATACGCATAACGAGATTTTTGACCAAGGTGCATGCATCATGTGCATTCTTTTTCTCTTTTCTTGTACCCCCAATTTTCCATGTTTTCATTGACGTGGAAAAAGGCAGCTTGAAAAACTTTCCGGAAAACAATCGTCATCACCTCACTTTTCAGAGCGCTCAGCACGACACCCACCAGCTCACAGCATGCAAATTTTCGTCAAGACTCGTGCGTCCATCACCTCTCTTTCCATCCAGACCCTTGTGTCACGTCCGCTTCACCTCCACCGCAGCGCGGCCACCGCCCGCGTCTCGGTCGACCTTTCCGAAACGAATTGTTGCATCTCAATTGCGTCCCCTCGCGCATTCGTGCTTCGCGAAGACCGCGCGCCACCGCGCTGTGACCCCCGCTGACCGTCCGTTCGTTTCCCCCATGCGACACGCCTCCTCGATTGACGACCGTCCATCGAACGCAGTCACCGGCAAGACCATCACCCTCGAGGTTGAGTCGTCTGACACGATCGACAACGTCAAGGCGAAGATCCAGGACAAGGAGGGCATCCCCCCCGACCAGCAGCGCCTGATCTTCGCGGGCAAGCAGCTCGAGGATGGCCGAACGCTCGCGGACTACAACATCCAGAAGGAGTCCACCCTGCACCTCGTGCTTCGTCTCCGAGGCGGGCACTGCATGGTCCCGTGCGGCATCTTCGACGACCCCGCGTTCGCCGCCGAGATCAAGGAGGCGTGCGCCACCATCCGGAAAGCGATGGTGCAGATCACCGAGCTCGGCACGTCGACGCCCGCGGCGCTGAACCAGAGCACGCGCTGGGTGATGACCAAGGAGGAGCACTGCGGGAAGATCATCTCCAGGGTGGCGGAGTACGGCCTGTGCCAGCGCGTCAAGAACGACGGCACGGTCTTCGCCTCGCCCGAGGACTACGTCGACGCGCTCAAGGCGCACCACGCGGTGATGCAGGCGGCGATGAAGGCGAAGCAAACCGTCGACGTCGCCGGCGCCGACGCGCTCGACCACGCCGTCGCCGACTTCGCCAAGATGTACGTCAAGTGACGGGACGAGAACGGCGGGACGGCGCGCCCACGAGCGAGGCTATGAGGGGGCGCGGGGAGGGCGCATCGAGAGTGGGCATCGTGCCGCGTGCGTATAGTCGTTCTCGATGATACGCGCCGTGACAGACCGACGTCGACGAAAACGTTTCTTTCTTCATCACTTCCTTCCCCGGAAGGCACACACTCACGCTACAGCAGGCGTCGCTCTCGCTCGAAACGACCAACCGCCGCTGCGAAAAACCAAACGAACTCCCTCTCCGTCGCGGCATTTGGAGGGCACGGGGGCGACCGGGGGTGTGTCGCGGGTCGCGCTTCCGGCGTCTGCGGTCGCTGCGGCGAGGATGGCGCCCGGTGGCGCGGTCGGAAATGACCCCGCCGGGTCCGACAGGGGCGGAACTGGAGCGGGTCGGTACCTCAGAAACAAACGGTGTTGAAAATTCTTGTTCCGCCGTCGTGATGCTCCTGCAGTGCACCACCAAGAACGGCGACGCTATCCAAAATCATCGCGGGTGTAGAGTCATTCGCGCTCACGGTATGTCTCACGCCCCCCCCCCATGCTTCGCTTCGGATCCGTTTCCAACCGGCGCTCGTTTTTCGACGTCCACGACGCGATGATTACCAAATTACTTGATCTTATCAGACCGGGGTGACTCCGCTGTCGCGCAGCCCCGCCCCTCCCGGGTGGCAGGAAGCCGACGGCTCGAAGAGGCGTCTCGCTGATGAAAGAGAACTATGAGCGTCATTCGGACAACCGTTTCATTTTCGCGCGGCGAAGCTTCAGACCGCCCGTCGTTTCTCTCCCCGGGGCGTCGACTCATGCAAACATCTCCCGTCTCGCAGCGACGAGCGCGCGGTCAAAGCGGCAACGTGACGAGTCAGGCGGCGTCGCGGGAGCACGAGACACACGATGCTTCATATCCATACGTCGTACGTACTACTGTATAGTTAGTTTTAGTTTAGTTTTCTGCTATTTCTTCTATTTTTTTGTTGGGGGGCAGCCCCTTTCGCGCGGCGCGCGCTTTCGTTTGTCGCGTCGCGCCGCTATCCGTCTGATCGGTCATCACTCCATCCGTGCGCGTAGCAGCATACCGTCCAAAGTGGCTATTCCTTTCTTCGTACGGCGGACTCAACATCCCACATCCTCGGTCCTGTTTTCATGCTTTCTCTCCGTATGTATTTTCGCGTCTTGTTCACAGATTTGGTGCACCCCGACGAGGGCAGAAGCGCGTCGGAGCAGGCGAGTTGCTCAGCCGTGGATGGGCTCAGGCTCCTTGGGCGACGGCGTCGCCGTGCCCTCGTCGCGCGGCGCCTCCGTGCGCGCGCGCTTAGAGGCCATCTCGGCTTTGCGCCTCGCGGTCTCTTCGTCGCGCGCGCGCTTGCGCTCAGCCTCTTGCTTCTTCTTCGTCTCACGTTCCTCCATCATCTTGCGGACGCGTTCCTGTCTCTCCTCCAGCTCGCGCGCTCGCTTCAGCTCGCGCTCGCGCGCCGCCTCCTCCTTCTCCCTGCGCGCCTGCTCGGCGCGCAGGTCCTCGCCCTTCACCGTGCCCAGCTGCGCCGCCTCGCTGACGTCAATCAGCATCGTCTTCGTCGAGCCCTCGCGCGCGCGCGACAGGAACGACTTCGCGGAGGCCGCGCCGCGGCGCCGCGGCGCCGAGTCGCGCAGAAACGACGCGCCGGGCTTGCGCGCGGGCGGCGCAAACATCGACGCCGCCGCGTTCGGGGCTGGGCGGCGCACAGCGTTCGCGGACACCGCACGCGCGGCGAGGTCCGGGTTGCTGCTGGCGTGCGCGAGGCTGCCCTTGTGGGAGCTCACCGTGGGCAGCCTGCGCTTGGGCTCGCGGCGCGTGCGAAGCGTGAAGTGCGCGTGCGCGGGCGCCGCGTCGGGCGCCGGCGCGCCCGCCGCGGCGAGCAGGCGGGGCGACAGGTACGTTTCCTGCAATCGCGAACGTACGGGGGGGATACCGCTGGTTGAGCGACCGGCGAATCGGGGGGTTTCGTCCGGGCCGTTCACGTCGGTGGCGCTCGCGGACGTGAAGTCGCGCTCCCTCGGAAAACGACGCGCGCGAAGCGTTTCTCGCGTCGGTCGAAAAACCGCCGTCTCACGCGGAAACGACACGCGGAGATTGGCATCCGGAAGTCGGTCGGGCATTCACCTCGAGCGGTCGGAACGTGTCCGGCGTGCCCTCTGCCTGAATCTTGCTTCTGATGGACGCGAGCGCGTCCGCAACCTTTACGAGAAAGGAGGAGAGGAGGACATCAGTCTGCCGTTCGTCGTTCGCCTCGCGAGAATAAACATCGCGGCGAGACGCGGTCCGAATTAGGGTTCGCGCGACGGAGACCGGAGACGAGAGGCTGACGCGACGTCGACGAACGTACCGCAGGGACGTCCTGCTGAAGCTGTCGCAAGTCGAATCGTTCCTTCAAGCCTCCCAGCGCGCGAGCGATGAGGCTCACCCACTGGTCCTTGTCGTCCACGGCGAGATCCACGAGCACACGAATGTCCTCGCTTAAGCTCACACGCTGACTTTGCCGCATGAACAGGGTACCTTGCAGCGCGCCTCTTCGCGCCTGCGGCTCAAGCCGCGCGAATTGGTCACAGAGCGACCCGAGAGTCTCTTTGTTATACTGCACGCCGGCTTTCGCGGCACCCCACGGCTCGGAGAGAATCTTCTCGACGTTCCGGTCGAGGAGCGTCCCTCCGACGTGGCCACTTCGCGGGAGACCCGCCATGGCCATTCGCTTTTCCCGCCCTCTTGCTTAACACTTCACCCCGAACCCCTTCTCTTCCCCCCAAAAATAAAGCGGCAGCCCCCTGCCGACTTTATGAATCCCTTGTTCCGCCGTCACCTACCGCACACGATGCCGGGACCTTATGTCGCGGCGCTCACGCGTGGAGGTTGACGGTGGGGGAATGGCGCGAATCCCGCGGGAGCGAGTTTTTAGAAGGGCGCTCGAGTTTCGAGACACGAATGTCACGAATAATCACGATTCGCCTTCGGATTTCGCCGACACTTCTTCAGCGTTCGCAACGACCGTCGGCGATCACAGTCGCCGCCAGACCAGGCACCGCGCCTCTCGTCTGTCGCCATGATCTCCGCGGCGGACATCGACCCCACTGCCATGAACTCGCCGAAGTTCAGACTTATTGCTGTGCAATGCGTGCGTCCCCGGCCCGACCCCCCCAAGAGACCCGCGCGCGAACCGCGTGTTGGGAACCAGCACCGTTCGACACACGCGGCGCGGGTGTTACCCGCGTCGTGGACGCTGCGGGGTCGAGACCACGCCCCCGGGACGCTACCCCCGCGCATTTTCGACGACATACGCTTCGAATCCGCCCGTCTTCACGCGGCACATCTCCCCGAGAGCGCGCGAGCCGCGCCCCGCGCGTGGGCCCCCATCCCGACGACCAGAAGACTGATCCCTCTTTTTCCTCGCGCGCGCGCCTCGTCCGTCTCTCTCCTTCGTCGCCGAGACCAGCTTTTCGCGGTCACGACGTTCACCGCGATGGCTTCGCAGCGCCGTGGCTTAGCAGGTCCCGACGCGATGACCCTGGAGGAGTGCGGCCCGTTGGGGTGCGGGTACTCCAAGTTCGGCTCGTTCAAGTACCTGGTGGCCATCTTCGCGCTGTACTTCGTCTTCACGCTCCTCGCGATGAGCGTGTACCTGCTGCAGAAGGTCCCGCCGGCGGTGACGGAGTTCGGGTGCTACACGCTGTTCAACGTGCTGATGTTCGCGGCGTTCGTGGCGTGCGCTACGGAGTGCAACACCACCATCGTGGACCCGGAGTATCCGGTGTGCAAGCGCGCGACGGGCGCCAAGGCGGCGTTGGCGTTTTCCTTCCTCACCTGGGCGGCGACGTGCGTCTCCATGCTATTCACGTTCAAGGAGTGGCGGGACGCGGGGTATGAGAGCATGCCCGGGATCCCCTCCAACTTCGACTACATGCCGGGGCGGGGGAACGCCGCGACGACGCAGACGTTCGCGTGAGTCGTGGTGGCTTTTGGGGGGGTACAGTAGCGAGAGGACTCGGCGTTTGTTTATTTATTTATTTCATCACGCGCCAACCAGTCATTTATTATTTTCCTCACCGTCGCGGTCGCCCGTCGAAAAAAATGGTTCGCACTTCGCGCCAAAAAGTTCTTTTATGCGGAAACTAACGACTAACGAGACATACGTGACTTCTGCACGGCCCAGCCCGCTCCACTTTCGTCGCGCCGGTTCACGACGGCCAACCATTCGCGATCTTCTGACGTCGACGTCGCGTTTTTATCGCCCGAAACGCGATTCGACGCGCGTCGGTGCCGCGCCGTCGCCGGCTCGCACTCTTCCGCACACGATCCACCTCCCCGTCGCAAGCGCACGCACAAGCGTCCGCCTCGCGTCCACCTCCGTTCGAGCCCAGCACTCGTCCACCGCGCTCGTCTCGAGTACCCAAGCGCGATGTCTTTCGCAGCCGCCTCCACGATGGGCAAGGCGCTCGTCGGCGTGCCCGTCGTCGCCAAGAAATCCTCCGTGCGCCAGATGCGCGCCTCCTCCGGCCGCCGCTCCGGCACCAAGGTGGTCGCTATGGCAGGTGCGGACGCCATCAGCGCCACCGCCATGCGCTGGATCCTCGCCGCGCCCACCATGTACGCGATCGTCTCCTTCAACGAGTACGTCACGCACAGGTACTACCAGCACGCTGAGTTCAACAAGACAGACTGGATGAAGAAGCTGGTGTGCCTGATGACCGGCAAGAAGGAGGCTCCCCGGTGCGATGGCGGCGGTCACATCGAACACCACGCCGAGACGTTGGACGATATGTCCCTGAAGACAGACCCCAAGTGGCTCCAGTCCGCCCCCGCCAAGATGCTGGAGGATTCCAAGTACCGCGGCACGGCGTTTGAGTACGACGTCACCGGCCTGATGGTGATGCAGATGATCCCCACGTCCGTGCCCGTGCTGGCGCTCATGGGCTTCAGCCTACCCGCGATGGCCGGCCTGATCCTCGGCGCCACCGCGCTGCACGCGCTGGTCTGGAACTCGCTGCACCCCGCGATGCACGGCATGGACGACATCCCCCTCGCCGACGGGCTCAACTTTCCGCTCTGGCTCGGAAAGGCGCTGCGCAAGACGAGCTATTACGACTGGCTTTACAAGAACCACACCGGCCACCACGTGATGAGCGGCCGCGTCAACTACAACGTGTGCTGCCCCGGCATGGACCACGTGCTCGGCACGTACGTCCCGGAGGAGCAGTGGGCGCCCAAGGCGCGCATGCCGGCGGGCGCCGAGACGCGTGACCCCTACCCGGCGGGCGAGTACAAGGCGCGCCTCCTGGAGCGCCTGGAGAAGGGCATGGTCGAAGCGGAGCTCGTGAACGGCCAGGAGCTCGAGACCGTCATCGCGGCGTGATGGAAGGATGACGCAAGGACAAGAAACGGTTCACCCTCGCATGTCTCGTGTATATTAGGCTTCGCGGTCCATATTTAGAGAAAAGAAGGGCGCGCGGAGGACGGACGTCTTTCGCCTCGCCTTGCGGATGATTTTATATATATATCGCGTCGACGGTCCGCTCGCGTCGCTCACTTGTTCTTCATCCACGCGTCGATCCACTCCTGAGCCTCCTTCGCGTTACCAGCCGCGTCGCTGCCGGTAGCGGGTGCGTTCTTCTTCCACGAGTCGATCCACTTCTGCGCGTCCTTCGCGTTGCCGGCCGCGTCGCTCGCGGCGGGTGCGGCGGGCGCCTTCGCATTCGCCTCCGCCTTTGTGGGAAGCTCGGTGATCTTCGTGCCCTTGGGAAGCTTAGGGTCCTTGGGCTTGTTGAAGAGGAACGAGAAAGGCGCCTTCTTCTCGGCTGGCGCCGCCGCGGCCTCCTTCTTCTCAGTCGTGGGGGCGGCCGCCTTGGGAGCGGCCGCCTTGGGAGCGGCCGCCTTGGGAGCGGCCGCCTTGGGGGCGGCCGCCTTGGGGGCGGCGGGGGTGGAAGCCCCGCCCGCGGTCCACGCGTCGATCCACTTCTGGGCGTCGGCAGCGTTGGCGGCGGCGTCGCTGACACCCGCGGCGGGCGCCGCGGGCGCGGAGGAACCTCCCGACTTCCACCCGTCGATCCACTTCTGTGCGTCCGCCGCGTTGGCGGCGGGGTCGCTGGCAGCAGGCGTCGCGGGAGCGGATGTTGAGGAACCGCCCGCGGTCCACGCGTCGATCCACTTCTGGGCGTCGGCGGCGTTGGCGGCGGCGTCGCTGACACCAGCGGCGGGCGCCGCAGCCTTGGCGGCGGGGGCAGCCTTGGCGGCGGGGGCGGCTTCCTTCTTACCGAAGGAGAAAAGACCGCCCTTGGCAGCCTTGGCAGCCTTCTTCTCCTCCCTCGCCTTGATCGCCTCGGCCTTCTTGGCCTCGGCCGCGGCCTTTCTCTCCTCGTTCGCCTTCTTCGCGGCGGCCACCTTGGCCTCCGCCGCCGCCTTCTTGTCCGCCTGCTCCTTCTCGTACGCCTCGATCTTCTCCTTCTGTGCAGCAATCTTCGCGTCGGCAGCCTTCTTCGCGGCGGCAGCGGCAGCCTTCTTGGCAGCCTCAGCATCCTTCCGGGTCTTCTCGAGCGCGGCGGCCCTGGCCTTGGCCGCCTTGGCCGCCTCCGCCTTCTCGGCAGCCTCCTTCTCAGCCATGACGCGCGCGAAGATGTCCTCCTCCGCCTCAACCAGGACGGCAATCTCCTCGATGAGAGAGCCGTCGTCCTCAACAACCTCCTCCTCTACCTGCGCGACCTGCTTCGCGGGGGCCACTCTGCGGCCGGGAAGGTTGATCTTGGGGAAGCTGAACCCGGCGAATGGGTTCTTGGGCGCCGCCTTCACCGGCTCAGGCTCAGGCTCAGGCTCGGGCTCGGGCTCGGGGGCCCTCACCGGGGGCGGGGCCACCTTCTTGGGAGCGGCGGTCGCCTTGTACACCTTGCGGTCCGCGGCGGAGAGCATGGTGATGATGGAGCGCTCCTCGTTCTTGGCGGCGTTGATGGCACGCGTAGCGGTGACCTTAGCAACCGAGTCCGCCTCGCGAGCCACCTTCTGGGCGCGGTTGAATTCGACGCGGGCCGCCTTCTTTTCGGCACCCTCCGCAGCTTCAAACGCCTCCTTGGCGAGTGTGAGCTGTTCCGCCGCCTCAGCGGCGTCGCCGGCGGCTCCCTCCGCAATCTCGTACGCGGCGGCGACGATCTCCTCCGCCTCCTGCGTGGCAAGCGCGATGCGCTCCTCCGCAGTTTCGGGCTTGTAGTCTCCCTCGGGCTCAGGCTCAGGCGCCTTCTTGAACAAGGTGAACTTGGGCTTGGTCGGCTCGGGCTCGGGCTCGGGCTCGGGCTCGGGCTCGGGAGCGCGCTTCATCTTCATTGTGCCGCCGAAGGAGAACATGGGCTTCTTCTGCACGGGCTCGGGCTCGGGCTCGGGCTCGGGCTCGGGAGCGCGCTTCACCTTCATGGTGCCGCCGAAGGAGAACATGGGTTTCTTGACCGGCTCGGGCTCGGGCTCGGGCTCGG
>MDSV01111688.1_pt1 | contig 31745 bp, 34 predicted proteins | sample 810851 | NCBI WGS metagenome assembly MDSV01 (sample SAMN05326640, study PRJNA326480) | marine metagenome | isolation source: seawater | place: Atlantic Ocean: North East | collected 2012 | reverse complement strand
TGCCCCGACCGCGATGCGCGAGCGTCGCACCGGCCGTTCGCGGACGAGGTCCTGCGCGCGGCCAAGTTCCACAAGTGCGGCGCCGACATAGCGCTGAAAGGTCTTGCCCGCCTGGGTCAGCGCCAGCCGCCGCCCGGAGCGGTCGAACAGCGCCACCTCAAGGATCTCCTCAAGCTCCCGGATTGTTTTCGAGGCGGCGGGCTGGCTGACGTTCAGCGTCTCGGCGGCCGCACTCAGCGAGCCGCGACGGGCGGTTTCCAGGAAGCAATGCAGATGCCGCATGCGAATGCGCGGGTCGAACATGCATATAACCCATAGGTTATGAAATTTTCCCGAAAATATAATTTTTTATGCCGATTGGCTATGGCAAAACGTGTCATGGAGGATAGAGGATGATGATCCGTTCAGGCGATGCAGCACTTCATGTGCGCGACGAGGGACCGCGTGGCGGCCCGGTCGTCCTGTTCGCCAACTCACTTGGCACCGATCTTCGCGTCTTCGATGGCCTGGTCGCGCGTCTGCCGCGGGATCTGCGGGTGGTGCGCTACGACAAGCGTGGCCACGGCCTTTCCGATCTCACTCCCGGGCCTTACACGATCGATATGCTGAGCGACGATGCAATCGCCATCTGCGAAGCGCTCGATCTCCGTGATGTGACCTTTGTCGGCCTGTCCATCGGCGGGCTGATCGCCCAGTCGTTTGCAATCAAACGTCCCGATCTGACGCAGGCGCTGGTGCTGATGGATACGGCGGCGAAGATCGGCACCGCGGAAAGCTGGGGCGAGCGCATCGCCGCCCTCAGCGACGGCGGCATTGCCGCGATTTCCGATGGCATTCTGCCGCGCTGGTTTTCGCCCGCGTTTCTTGGCAGTCCCGAGGCATCGCAGTGGCGCAACATGCTCGAGCGCACGACGCTTGAAGGCTATATCGCCTGCTGTCACGCTCTGGCGGAGGTGGATCTTAGGGAAGGCTGCACGCAGATCGCCTGTCCGGCAATGGCGATTGCCGGTGCGCTTGATGGCTCGACGCCGCCTGAACTGGTGGCCGAAACGGCCAGGCTCTGCCATGCGACATTCCATATCGTTGACGATGCCGGGCATCTGCCCTGTGTCGAAAAGCCGGAGGCCGTTGCCGCATTGATGACCGATTTTCTGGAGAAGACCCGCCATGACTGAGCGCTACGCCAACGGCATGAAGGTCCGCCGCGCGGTCCTCGGCGACAGCCACGTCGACCGGGCCGAGGCGGCCAAGACCGGGCTCGACGAAGCCTTCCAGACGCTGATCACCGAAAGCGCCTGGGGTACGGTCTGGGCCTCCGATGCCATCACCAGGCGCGAGCGGTCGATGCTGACCCTGGCGCTGCTGGCGGCCACCGGAAACTTCGATGAAATACCCATGCATATCCGTGCGACGAAACGCACCGGGGCCAGCAAGCAGGATGTCATCGAGGCATTCCAGCATGTGGCGATCTATGCGGGGGTGCCGCGCGCCAACCATGCGCTGAAGCTGGCCAGGGCCACCTATGCCGAAATGGAGGAGAATGATGATGACTGATCTCGGGCCGCTGATCCCGCGAAATCGCGCGGTTCATCCACCGGCCTATACACCGGATTACAAGACCTCGGTGGCGCGTTCGCCGACGCTGCCGCTGCTGTCGCTGGAAAGCGGCCCGTCGGAGGAGACGGGGCCGATGTTCGGCCATGGCCAGTTCGGCGCGCTCGACAACAACCTGATCATGAACTGGACCAAGGGCGCTGCCCCGGCGATCGGCGAACGCATTCTGGTCTTCGGCCGTGTGCTCGATGAACGCGGCAAGCCGATTCCCGAAACGCTCGTGGAAATCTGGCAGGCCAATGCCGGCGGCCGCTACCGTCACAAGAAGGACGGCTATCTGGCGCCGCTCGACCCGAATTTCGGCGGTTGCGGGCGCGCGCTCACCGATGAGAACGGCTATTACGAATTTCTGACCATTCGCCCCGGGGCCTATCCCTGGCCCAATCGCGGCAATGACTGGCGGCCAATGCATATCCATGTTTCGGTCTATGGCCACAGCTTCGGCCAGCGGCTGATCACCCAGCTCTATTTCGAAGGCGATCCGCTGATCGACCTCTGTCCCATTGCCAATACGGTAAAGGATCGCGGCGATCTCGACCGGCTGGTCGCGCCGCTCGACATGTCGATGGCCCGGCCGCTCGATTTCCTCGCCTACCGGTTCGATATCGTGCTCCGTGGCCGCCGTCAGACCATGTTCGAAAACAGACTGGAGGGTTTGTGAGATGATCAGGAGACCCGATTTGCTGGCCGAAACGCCGTCACAGACAGCGGGCCCCTATGTCCATATCGGCTGTATGCCGACCTATGCGGGCAATCCCGGAACCTATGACGCGGAAATCGGCGAGCGTGCCATCTCCGATGGCGCCAAGGGCGCGATCATCGAGATCCGGGGGCAGGTCTTTGACGGAACCGGCAACGCCATTCGCGATGCAATGCTCGAAAGCTGGCAGCCCGATGCCGCCGGCATCTTCCCCGGCCAGCCGGGTGCCGACCCTGCCGTTTCGGGGCACTGCCGCTTCGCTGCCGATGCCGACAGCGGCGAGTTCCTGCTGCGCACCGTCAAGCCGGGCGCTTTCCAGGGGCGGGGCGGTTCGCATAATGCGCCGCATATCTCGATCTGGATCGTGGCGCGCGGCATCAATATCGGCCTCAACACCCGCATCTATTTCGACGACGAGGACAATAGCGGCGACATGCTGCTGAACGCCGTCGAGCTGAAGCACCGGGTGCCGACCCTGATTGCGAAAAAGACGGGGGAGGGGCAATATCGCTTCGATATCCGGTTGCAGGGCGAGGGCGAAACGGTTTTCCTCGACATCTGATCAGGCTGCACCGGCGCGGCCGCAAACCGCGCCGGTGTTCTACGGAGCGAATTGCGTGAACACATCTGTCTTCGATCACCCCTGGCTTGGCGGCCTCTTCAGCGACGCGGAAACGGCGGCAATCTGGGCACCCGAACGGCAGCTGAGCCACATGCTGGCCTTCGAGGCGGCGTGGAGCCGCGCTCTCGGTGCCTGCGGACTGTTCGATGCGACGCTCGCAGAAAGCGCGGCGACCGCCATCGAGCAGGCGACGATATCGCCGGAGGCGCTTGGAACTGGCACCGGTGCCGATGGCGTGCCGGTGCCCGCCCTTGTCGAAATCCTCAAGACCATCGCGCCCGCCGAGGCCGTGCACAAGGGAGCGACATCTCAGGACGTGATCGATACGGCGCTGGCGATGACGCTCAGCGAGACGACCGGGATCTTCCTCGCCCGCCTCGATCAGCTGATTGCAACGCTGACCGTGCTGGAGCGGCGTTTCGGCGACAATGAACTGACCGGGCGAACCCGCATGCAGGCGGCAATGCCGATCACGGTTCGCGACCGTGTGCTTTCCTGGCGGCTGCCGCTCGATGATCATGTCGCGCGCCTGCAGGCGCTAAGGCCGCGTGTCGAAAAGGTACAGATCGGCGGGGCAGCCGGAGACCGTTCGGCGCTCGGCGACAAGGCGGATGCGATTGTCGCCGATGTCGCCCGGGCGCTTGGCCTTCGGCCGACGGAAAAGGCCTGGCACGCGATGCGCGACGGGATCGGCGAATATGCGTCCGCGCTGTCGCTGATTTCCGGCACGCTTGGCAAGATCGGGCAGGATATCGCGCTGATGGCGCAGCAGGGCATCGACGAAATCGCGCTTTCCGGCGGTGGCGGGTCATCGGCCATGCCGCACAAGAGCAATCCGGTTCTGGCCGAGCTGCTTGTGACCCTTTCCCGCTTCAACGCCGCCCAGCTTTCCGGCATGCATCAGGCGCTGATCCACGAACAGGAACGCTCGGGCGCGGCCTGGTCGCTGGAATGGATGATCCTGCCGCAAATGGCGATGGCAACCGGACGTGGGCTTGGCGCCGCCATCGACCTTTGCGGAAAGGTCGAGCGGATGGGTACGGGCTGAAACCGTGTCAGGCGCTGTCGGCCATCCGGAAGACCTCGTAAAGCCAGTCGCTCATGATCCTGAGCTTGTCTTCGGCGAGGGCGCATTGGCTCTGGGCGCGCAGATAGTCGTGCACGAGGCCGTCCCCCTCGTCGACGGTCACCTCGACGCCGGCCGTCTTCAGCGCCGCCGCATAGGCCGCGCCGCTGTCGCGCATCGGGTCATTGGCGGCGAGCGCGATGAAGGCCGGTGGCAGATGCCTGTGCGAAGGTGCCAAGAGCGGCGCGACCAGCGGATCGGATCTTTGCCTCTCTGTGTCCGGACAGTATGCGCTCGCCATGGCGTTGATTTCGTCCACGCGCAGCAGAGGCCCTTCGCCATTCTGCAGGCAGGATGGCCGGGACAGGTCGAAGTCGCAGATCGGATAGATCAGCAGCTGGGCACAAAGCGGCACGTTTTTGTCCCGGCAGATCATCGCGGTGGCGGCTGCAAGGTTTCCGCCCGCTCCGTCACCGCCGACGGCGATGCGGGTCGCATCGACGCCGAGATCGCTCGCCCGGTCGCGAGTCCAGCCGAGGACCGAAAGCGTCTGTTCCAATGGCGTCGGATACGGGTGCTCCGGGACAAGGGCGTAGTCCACGGAGATCACCGTCTGCCGGGTCCATGAGGCAAGCCGCGCGGTAATGTCCCAGTGCGATTCGGGGCTTCCCTGGCTGAAACCGCCGCCGTGCAGATAAACGAGGGCGGGCTGTGGGCCGCTGCTCTGGTGCCGGAAGAGACGCACGCGAACCGGCCTGCCGGGGCTGTCGATCCAGTGTTCGGAATCGGTTTCGATATTGGGCGGTGTGGGAAGCCGCAGGTTGCGGGCAATCGAATTGTAGAGCACGCGTCGCGCCTCCAGCGTCGTACCCTCGGGCAGGCTCGCCTTCTGTGCCTCCAGAACTTCGAGAAAGCGATAGATGCCGGGGTCGATCTTGCGCGGTCTTGTCTGCGGGCGTTGCTCGGCGTCCTCCGGTGAAAGCCCCGGCTTCATCACGAAGCGCAGCACCATGTCGCCGGTGTGGCGGCGCAGCATGTCCTGACCTTTGGGCTCGAAGAGCGCCGAACCGAAAATGTTCGAGAAGGTGGCTCGGTTGGAAACGTTGAAAATCGCGAGCGCGGAAATGTGCCAGTGCAGTTCAAGCGCGGTCAGACCGGACCTGAACAGGCCCTCGTCGCAACCGCGCTTGTAGATTTCCTCCAGAAGCCGGATGGCGGAGCTGTTCTGCCCCGAGATCATCTCGGACTTCGACATGTGGCGGCCTTCATGGATATTCTCGACCATCACCAGCCGCACGAAATCGCGCTCGCGGTTATGGTGGTCGAAGGTGAATTCCGTCAGCTGCCGCAGGGCTTCCACCGGATGAAGGCGGCCGAGATCGAGATCGTCCTCCGCGCGGCGCATGCGCGCATAGGCGTCTTCCAGAACGGCGCGGTAGAGGCCTTCCTTGTCGCCGAAATAATAGTAGATCATGCGTTTGGAGGTTCGCGTACGCGCGGCGATCTCATCCATTTTCGCGCCGGAAAGCCCGTGGGCGACGAAGACGGCCCTGGCAGTCTGCAGGATATTTTCGCGCACGGCTTCCGGATCCTGCTTCCAGCTGCGCCGCGCAGCCGCATCCGGCACCTCGTTGATCTCGTCCTTCGCCAAGTTCTCTCCTCCTGAAATTCCCCTTTGCGGTCTACTGCAAAGCGAAGAATTGCGCGACCCTCAAAAAACAAAACTAACTGATCCGTACATTGTCTTGACATAATTAACTGAATTGAACAAAATCAAAAACAGGAGATTTTCGGGAGGTCGTTTCTGCATGGTTGTCACACAGGCCCGTTCACCGCGCGCCGGTTCCGGTCAGGCTCTGAGGGTCGGGCTGTTGGGCCAGGGAATCGGCGGTTCGCGCACGCCGGGCATGCATATGGCGGCAGCCGGGGCGCTTGGGCTCGATTACCAGTACGACTTTATCGATGTTCTGGAACGAGATCTGCCTCCGACGATCGGAGAGACGCTCGATCTGCTGCAGGCCGAAGGCTATCGCGGCCTCAACGTGACCTATCCCTTCAAGCAGGCGGTGATCCCGCACCTCGACGAACTGTCCCAGGATGCGCAATTGGTCGGCGCGGTTAATACCATCGTCTTCGGCAATGGCCGGCGCATCGGTCACAATACCGATTGCTGGGGCTTTGCGATGAGCTTCCGTCAAGGCCTGCCGAACGACATTGCCCGCGAGCGCGTCTTGCTTCTGGGTGCCGGCGGCGCCGGCAGGGCTGTCGCGCATGCGCTGCTCGACGAAAATGTCGGGCGACTCTTCGTCCTTGATCCGGACAGCAAGAGAACCGGTGAGCTTGTCGATATCCTGCGGGCGCATTTCGGCCCGGATCGGGTCGTCGGTGCCGATGATGCCGAGATCGCGGCTGAGGTTGACGGGATCGTCAATGCCTCGCCGGTCGGCATGGAAAAGCTGCCGGGCTGCCCGCTCCCGGAGCGCCTGATCGCACCGCATCACTTCGTCGCCGACATCGTCTATTTCCCGCCCGAGACGGAGTTGATCAAGGCGGCGACCGGCAAGGGCTGCGCGGTGCTGCCGGGCACCGGCATGGCGCTCTGGCAGGCCGTCCGCGCCTTCGAGCTGTTCACCGGGAAAGAGCCCGATATTTCCGTGATGAAGCCGGCTCTGCTGGCGGCATCCGTGCCGGACAAAGGGGGCGTGACGGAATGAAGACCTCCATCGCCACTGTCTGCATCGCCGGCGACCTGCTTGAAAAGCTGGCGGCCATCTCAGCGGCCGGCTTCGATGGCATCGAGATATTCGAGCAGGATTTCATAGCCTTCGACGCTTCCCCGCGAGAGGCCGGGAAGATGGTGCGAGATCACGGTCTGGAGATCACGCTGTTCCAGCCGTTCCGTGACTTCGAAGGTCTGCCGGAGCCGTTGCGTGCGCGGGCCTTCGATCGCATGGAGCGCAAGTTCGACCTGATGCAGGAGCTGGGGACCGATCTTGTCCTGGTTTGCTCGTCGACCCACCCGGAAGCGCTTGGCGGCATCGACCGCATGGCCGACGACTTCGCCGCGCTCGGTGAGCGGGCGGCAAAACGGGGCCTGCGCGTCGGCTTCGAGGCGCTGGCATGGGGCAAGCATGTCTTCGACCATCGCGACGCCTGGGAAGTCGTGCGTCGTGCCGATCATCCGAATATCGGGCTCATACTCGACAGTTTTCACACGCTGGGGCGCGGCATTGACCCCGATACCATCCGCCGCATTCCCGGCGACCGCATCTTTTTCGTGCAGCTTGCCGATGCGCCGATCATCGAGATGGACCTGCTCTACTGGTCCCGCCACTTCCGCAACATGCCGGGCGAGGGCGATCTCGATGTCGTGTCCTTCATGCGCGCGGTCGCCGCGACGGGCTATGCGGGGCCGCTGAGCCTCGAAGTCTTCAACGACCAGTTTCGTGGCGGCAGTCCTGGCGCGATTGCCCGCGACGGTCACCGTTCGCTCGTCTACCTGATGGATCAGGTTCGCCGGCTGGAGCCGGAAAACGCCTTCGACCTGCCCGATATGCCGCCGCGCATTACGGCGCGGGGCGTCTCGTTCGTGGAATTTGCTGCAGACGAAACGGAGGCGGCGGAGCTTAGCGACATCCTGTCCACACTCGGTTTCCGTCGGGCAGGGCGGCACATTTCCAAGCAGGTCGAACTCTGGCAGCAGGGCGAAATCCGTGTTGTCATCAATACCGAGCGCGAGGGTTTCGCCCACAGCGCGCACATCGTCCACGGCCTCAATATCTGCGATATCGGGCTGCAGGTGGAAAGCGCCGAAGACACGGTCGCGCGAGCCGAGGCGCTCGGCGTCCCCTCGTTTCACCAGCCCGTTGGCACGGGCGAGCTCGATATCCCGGCCATTCGCGGCGTCGGCGCGGGGCTGATGCATTTCATCGATGACAGCAGTGGCCTCGCCGGGGTCTGGGATACGGAATTCCGGCCAACAGCAGAAGAGGCATTGGCGCGCGACGCCGGGTTGAAACGGATCGATCACATCGCACAGACGATGAATTACGAAGAGATGCTGACATGGTCGCTGTTCTACCTGTCGCTCTTCGACACCCGGAAGTCGCCCACCGTCGATGTCGTCGATCCGGGCGGGCTCGTTCGCAGCCAGGCGATCCAGTCGCCGGACGGCGCTTTGCGCATAACGCTGAACGGCGCCGAGACGCACCGCACTTTCGCTGGCCGGTTCGTCGCCGACAGTTTCGGCTCGTCCGTGCAGCATGTGGCCTTCGAGACCGATGATATCTTTGCGACGGCCGAGGCGCTCGCGAAAAATGGCTTCAAGGCCCTGCCGATGCCGGACAATTATTATGACGACCTCGTGGCCCGTCTGGCGGTCGGGGCCGAGATGATCGAAAGCCTTAAACGCCACAGTATCCTTTATGACGAAGACAAGAACGGCGCCTATTTCCAGCTTTACAGCAGACCGTTCGGCGACGGCATTTTCTTCGAGATCGTCGAGCGGCGGGGTGGCTATGCCGGTTATGGCGCGGTCAATGCGCCGTTTCGTACCGCAGCCCAGCGCCGGCTGATGCGGCCCGCATCGGTGCCACGGAAATGACGGGGGCACGGATGACGACACCTGAAGTAGACTGTATTCAGACAGTAAAGGCCCGGCTCGGCGAAACGCCGCTTTGGTGCGAGCAGACCCGGCGGCTTGTGTGGATCGACATTGAAGACCCCCATTTCTGGCAGCTTGATCCGTCGACCGGCGAGGCGTTTTCGCGCGCCCAGCCCTGCACTTACCTTGGCAGTCAGGCGCTCACCCGCTCGGGCAAACACCTTGTCGCCCGCGATCTGCATCTGGTGATGCTCGATCCGCAAACGGGGATATCCGAACTCTTTGCCCGCGTGCCGGATGAACGTTTTCCCGCAACCCGGCTGAATGACGGTCGCGTCGACCGCAACGGGCGGCTCTGGATCGGCACCATGGACAACGGGCTGAAAGATGGTCTGGGAAGCCTTTACCGTGTCGACCCGGACGGTTCGTTTGCCGCCTTTTACGACGACGTTATCGTTTCGAATGGCATCGCCTTCGATCCTGACGGGCGGCATATGTATTTCACCGATACCCGTCGGCACCTGACCTGGAAGATCACGCTGGACGATGCCGGGGAGCGGCCGGTCTCGCGCGCCGTCTTTGCCGACTACTCCGCCGGCGGGGAGCGCCCCGACGGCGCCTGCGTGGATGCCGATGGCTGCCTGTGGCAGGCCTTCTTTGCCGGGGGCAGGATCGTGCGCTACACGCCCGAGGGCCGCATCGACCGCAGCATCGATATGCCGGTGACCAACCCGACCTGCCTGTGTTTCGGCGGGCCGGACTACAAGACGCTGTTCGTCACCACGGCATTCAAGTTTTTAAGCGAGGAGCAACGCGCAAACGAGCCGCTCGCCGGCAGCGTTTTTGCGATCAGCGGGGCCGGCCAGGGGGTGGCCGAGCACCGGTTCGATTTTCAGTGAAATTGAGGAGGAGGACGCAAAGTGACATTTCATACCAGGATTCGGGGCCTGGCGCTCATGGCAACCGTTACGGTCGCCATGGCGTTCAATGCGCAGGCACAGGACAAGATCGACCTGCTTTATTCCGATGTCACCTCGGCCGATGTGCCGCGGTCACAGGCCATGACAGGCATTTTCGCGGACGAAATCAGTGACGATTTCAACCTGAAAGCCCATTTCAATGGCACGCTGGTCAAGCAGGGCGCGGAACTGGTTGCCGTCCAGCGCGGCAATCTCGATCTGGCCATCCTGCCGCCATCGGATTTCGCTGAACAGGTGCCGGCATTCGATATTCTCGGTGCTGCCTATGTCGTGCGGGATGCGGACCATCTCATGCGAATTTTCAACAGCGAGGTCGGCGATACGTTCCGCGAACTCGCGCGCGAAAACATGGGGATCGAGATCCTTGCGCCCGCCTATTACGGTCGCCGCCAGGTCAATGTCGTCGGCGACAGGAAGATCATGACGCCCGCGGACATGTCCGGCATCAAGCTGCGCATGCCCGGCGGCGAAAGCTGGCAGTTCCTCGGCAAGGCGATCGGCGCCAATCCGGTGCCGATCGCCTATCCGGAGGTCTACACCGCCTTGCAGACCGGCGTGATCGACGGTCAGGACAATCCGCTCCCCAACGACAAGGCGATGAAATTCTACGAGGTGACGGATCAGATCGTGCTCACCGGACACAATGTCGGTTTCGGCATGCTGATCATGAGCGCGGACCGGTTCGACAGCCTGAGCGAGAAACAGCAGCAGACCCTGCGCGATGCGGCGGAGAAGGCCTTTACCTGGTCGAATGCGCAATATCTGAAAGAGGAAGACGAACTCGTATCCTTCTTCAAGGAGGAGGGGCTCGACGTCTACACGCCGGATGTCGACGCTTTCCGCACCTATGCGCAAAAGCAATATCTCGATTCGGACATGTCTAAGGACTGGCCGGAAGGCATGTTGGACAAGATCAACGGTCTTTGAGGAGGAGCGGGACTACGGACTGAGGAATCATGAGAGCGTGCGAGATGTCGCACGATAGTGAGGACATCCTGCAACGGGAGACCGGCGGGATGCAAACAGGAGGAAAAAGAAATGATCAATCGCAGAAATCTATTGGGCGCCGTTGCGTCCGTCGGACTGGTATTTGCAAGCATCACTCCGGCGTTGGCACAGGACGTGCCTCAGCTTCGCTTCTCGGCGGTGTTTTCCGAGCAGGATATCCGCGCGGACATGATGAAGCAGCTTCAGGAAAACGTGGCCGATATAGCCGATCTCGAACTCTATTATGGCGGCAACCTGTTCAAGCAGACCACAGAGATCATCGCCATCCAGCGCGGCAATCTGGAAATGGGCAACGTCTCGCCCCAGGATATCGCCTCGCAGGTACCGGCCTTTTCGATTCTGACATCGGCCTATCTGTTCCGCGACGCAGAGCATCTGAATGAATTCTTCAAGAGCGATGCCGGGGCCGAGATGAAGGCCATGGCGGAAGATCAGCTTGGCATCCATATTCTCGGACCGACCTATTTCGGCACGCGTCAGGTCGGTTTGCGCATCGACAAGGAGATCAACACACCAGAGGACATGGCCGGCGTGAAGCTCAGAATGCCCGGCGGCGATGCCTGGCAGTTCCTCGGCCGCGCACTTGGCGCCAACCCGACGCCAATGGCCTATGCCGAGGTCTATACTGGTCTCCAGACGGGCGCGATCGACGGTCAGGACAATCCGCTGCCCAATGTCGAGAACATGAAGTTCTACGAAGTCATGGACCAGATCGTGATGACCTCGCATCTGGTCGGTTATGACCTGCTGGTGATTTCCCAGAAGGTCTGGGATTCCTTTACTGACGAGCAACGGGCGGAATTCGAGGCGGCAGCGGACGAGGCGATTGCCTGGAGCACCGAGCAGCATCTGGCGCGTGAAGGCGAACTGGCTTCGTCGTTCGAGGAGCAGGGGCTTAAGATCTACACGCCCGATGTCGATGCCTTCCGCGAACATGCCCAGAAGATGTATCTTGATTCCGACCTGTCGAAAGACTGGCCGGAAGGCATGCTGGATCGCATCAACGCACTCTGAGCCGATGCATTAACCGTCAATGTCCGCACCCGGCGTGCCGGGTGCGGTCCGTTCGAGGCAGAAAACCTTGCAGAAACTGATGCAAACAGGCGCGTGGCTGCACCGCAGGGCCGAGAATATCGCCGCTTTGATGCTGGCGGTGATGTTCTGCGCCTTCATTGTACAGGTCGCGTTCCGCTATCTTCTCAACCTGCCGATCGGCGGTGCGTCCGAGCTGACGATCCTGATGTGGCTGTGGCTGGTGCTCTGGGGCGCAGCCTTCGTTCTGCGCGAATCCGACGAGATCCGCTTCGACTTCGTGCTGGCGCTCGCCAGCCGTCCGGTCCGGCGCGTGATGTCGGTGCTGGCGGCGGCAGCGCTCCTGTTTCTCTACGGCTATTCGCTGCCGGCGGTATGGGACTACGTAACCTTCATGAAGGTCCAGGAGACGTCCTATCTCGATATCCGCTATGACTACGTCTATTCGATCTACGTCATCTTCGCCGTCGCGACACTCGTGCGCTATGCTTGGCTGTTGTGGAGTGCCCTGACAAACCGTTATGTCGAACATGCCGAGCGCGGGGAGCATGAGGAATGATGGATCCCTTCACGCTCTGCATCATTTCGATCGTTCTTCTGGCGCTTATGGGTTTGCCGGTTGGCCACGCGATGATCGCCTCTTCAATTCTGTATCTGATGCTTGCCGGCCTCGATATGGGCACGGCTGCCGAGCAGATCCTGAATGGCCTGTTCTCGAGTTACATCCTGCTTGCCGTGCCGCTGTTCATCCTGGCGGCCGAACTGATGAATTCCGGAAGCATGACCCTTCGCCTTCTGGCGTTCTGCAATGCATTCGTCGGCCGGTTTCCGGGTGGGCTGGCTCTGGTCAACGTCGTGCAAAGCATCATCTTCGCCGGCATGTCCGGCTCCGCGCTCGCCGATGCGGCGGGCACCGGCAAGATGATGCAGAAGATGATGACGGAGGGCGGCAAATACCCGCCCGCCTTCGCCGCCGCCCTGACGGCATCCACCGCCGTGATCGGGCCGATCATTCCGCCATCGATCCCGATGGTCATCTACGCGCTCGTTTCGGATGCTTCCATCGGTTACCTTTTTCTGGCGGGCATGATCCCGGGGCTTTTGATGGGACTGGTGCAGGCCGCCATTGTTCTCACAAGCGCGCGCCGCCGATCGTTCCCCGTCGAGGAGCCGGTTCCTGTTCGCAAAATGCCGGGCATTGTGGTCAAGGCCTTTCCGGTTCTGATGATGCCGGTCGTGCTGCTGGGCGGCATCTATGGCGGTGCGACCACACCGACGGAAGCAGCCGCGATCGCCGCGCTCTATGCGCTTGTCATTTCCGCTCTGCTCTACAACAGCGTCTCGGCAGGCGCGGTCTATCATTCACTGCTGTCGAGCGCGCGCACCACGTCGTCGATCGGCATGCTGATTGCCGGGGCTCTGGTCTTCAATTATGTCGTGACGATCGAGAACGTGCCGACAATGCTGAGCCAATGGCTTTCGGGCTTCGATCTCTCGCCGGTGATGTTTCTGCTGATCGTCAATCTCGTTCTTCTGGCGCTGGGCTGCCTGCTTGAAGGCACGACGGTGCTTCTGGTCATCGTCCCGGTGTTCATTCCCACGGCCAACGCGCTCGGCATCGATCTGGTGCATTTCGGGGTCGTGTGCGTGGTCAACATCATGCTTGGCCTGATCACGCCGCCATACGGCCTGCTGCTGTTCGTCATGTCGAACATCTCGGGCAAGTCATTGCACGCAATCATCCGCGAAATCCTGCCTTTCCTGCTGGCGCTGATCGCCGCATTGCTGCTGATCACGCTGGTCCCGGATATCTCGCTCTGGCTTCCGCGGCAGTTCGGTTACAAGGGGTAACAACACATGAAAAAACCGGTTTATGTCCTCAACGGACCGAACCTCAACCGGCTCGGCCTGCGCGAGCCGGACATCTACGGTCACACGACGCTCGCAGAAGTCGAGGCGTTGTGCAGGCAAGCGGCGGGCGAGGAGGGGCTGGTGTTTCGCCAGACCAATTCCGAGCAGGAGATGATCGAATGGATCCACGAGGCGATTGACAGCTCGAGCGCCCTTTTGATCAACCCTGCCGCCTTCACCTTCTACTCGATGGCGATGATGGATGCGTTGAAGATGTATCCCGGCCCGATGATCGAGTTCCACATTTCCAACGTCCACAAGCGCGAGCCGATGTACCACAACTCGCTGGTCTCGCCCGTGGCAACGGCGGTGATGGCCGGCTGCGGCGCGCGCGGCTATCCCCACGCGGTGCGGCTGCTGCGCGAAATGGCGGCGGAAGGATATTGAGGGGCCGGATATACTGTCCGGCTAGCACATTGCGCGAATTGGCTCTGACATAGCGACTAGGCCGGTTTCGGTTCAGCCCTTTCTGCGCGGGCTTTTTCCAAGACCGAAGGCCTTGCGCAGGCTTCCGTCCAAGGCCTTTGCCGGCATGAAGCGGCGCAGCCTGCTCAAAAGCGTCGCCTGGCCACCGACGGGCCAGCGCATCTTTTTTGGACGCGTGATTGCGGCGAGGACCGTTTCGGCAACCACGCGCGGCGGCGGCGCCGTCCTGATCTGGTTTTCCACGGTCTTGATGGCGGCTTCGGCCTGATCGGCATAGGCGCCGGGCGGGGTCTGGGTGCGTGCGGCGTTGGTGTCGATATTTGTGCTTGTAAAAGCGGGCTCGATCAGCAGGACACGAATATTGAAGTCGCGCACCTCGTGATCGAGCGATTCCGACAGGCCCTCAAGGGCGTGCTTGCTGCTGGCGTAAAGCCCCATGAACGGCGCCGGCAGAAAGCCGAGCACGGAGCTGATATTGACGATGAGCCCGCTGCGCGCCGCGCGCATCGACGGCAACGCGGCGCGGATCGTGCGAAGCGGGCCGAGCACGTTGACATCGAAAACCCGACCGGCTTCGGCTGGCGTGGTGTTTTCGACCGGCCCGCTCAGCGAAACGCCCGCATTGTTGATCAGAATGTCAATCTTCCCGGCTTCGGCGAGGACGTAATCGACGAATGCCGTCACGGAGGTATCGCTCGTCACATCGACTGGGACGAACTGAACCCCGGGAATTGCCTCCGCCCGGTTCGGATCACGGGCGCCGCCGAAGACGCGGTAGCCCCTTTCGGCAAGAAGGCGGGCGGTGGCCTGGCCGATGCCCGACGATGCCCCGGTGATAACGACGACTTTCTGCTCGGCCATCACGGCCTCCTTTGCTTGTTGTTCAACTGGTCCCGCTGAGCCTCGATGCGGAATATGGGGGAGCAACCGGAAGCCGCTTCTCCATATTCCGGTGTTTCCCATCCGTTATTGCGTATTGAGGATCGTGCCCGTTTCCTCCGAACCGTCCGTGTGGGTTCCCTCAGGCGCCTTGATGCGGAACCATGTTGCGTAAAGAGCGGGAAGGAACAGCAGGATCATCACCGTGCCGACGGCCGTGCCGCCGATCAGCGTGTAGGCCATCGATCCCCAGAACACGGAATGGGTGAGCGGGATGAAGGCGAGCACGGCGGCAAGCGCGGTCAGGAGCACCGGCCTTGTCCGCTGCACGGTCGCCTCTATCACCGCATGGTAGTCGTCGAGACCCGCCGCCTTGTTGTCCTTGATCTGCTCGGTCAGGATCAGGGTGTTGCGCATCAGGATGCCCGCAAGTCCGATCAGGCCGATGATGGCATTGAACCCGAAGGGCTGGTTGAAGATCAGCAGCACCGGCACGACGCCTGCCAGACCGAGTGGTCCGGTCAGCATCACCATCGTCATCGTTGACAGGCTGCGGACCTGAATGATGATGACGATGAGCATCGCGGCGATCATCACCGGGAAGACCTTCACCAGCGCGGCATTGGCCTTGATCGATTCCTCGATATTGCCGCCCATCTCGATGCGGTAGCCGGGCGGAAGCGAGACGGCCAGCGGCTGAAGCGCCTTTGCCACCTCTTTCGAGACCTCCGGCGGCTGCATCGCCTCGTTGATTTCCGAGCGGACCGTGACGACCGGCGTGCGGTCGCGACGCTTCATGATCGGTTCCTCGAAGGTGATTTCCGCGTGACCGATCTGATCGAGCGGTATGGCCCGGCCGTCCCTGGTGATCAGCGAGAAGTCCGACAGTCTGGACGGATCGAGCCGCTCCCCGCCACCGCTGCGGGCGACGATCGGAACATTGCGGATGTTTTCGCGCATCGCGGTGACCGGGATGCCGCTCAAAAGAAGTTGCAGTTGCTGAGACGCTTCCGCAGGCGAAAGGCCGATGAGGTTGAGACGGTCCTGATCCGGGACGAAACGGACCACGGGGACGCGGTCGCCCCAGTCGCGGCTGGGCTGGCGGACGTCGGGAACCGTCTTCATGATTGCGAGTGCCTGTTCCGACAGCTCGTACAGTTTTTGCGGGTCGGGACCCATGATGCGGAATTCGACCGGGAACGGCGTGTAAGGCCCGAAGACCAGTTGCGACACGCGCACATAGGCCGCAGGCGCCAGACCGTCGGAAACGGCTTCGCGAAGACGGTGTTTCAGCGCCTCGCGGGCCTCGGCATCGGGCGTCAGCACCACGATCTTGGCAAAGGACGGGTCCGGCAGTTCCGGCGACATGGCGAAGAAGAAGCGCGGAGCCCCCTGGCCTATATAGCTGGTGACGATTTCAGCCTCCGGCTGGTTTTCCAGCCAGTCTTCGATTGTCTCGACGGCTTTTGTCATGGTCTCGATGCTGGTTCCTTCCGGCAACCGCACTTCCACCAGAACCTCGGGACGGTCCGACGTTGGAAAGAATTGCTGTTTCACAAGGCCCATGCCGAAGACGGAAGCCGCCATGATGAGCGCGACGAGGCCGCAGGTCACGAACTTGTAGCGGACCGCGAATGCGATGAGACGGCGAAGCCTGCGGTAGTTCGGCGTGTCGTATATGGCGTGGTGACCGCCTTCCACCGGCTTGATCTCCGGCAGCATCTTGACCCCGAGATAGGGCGTGAAGATTACCGCCACCAGCCATGAGACGATGAGGGCGAAGCCGACGATCCAGAAGATATTCCCGGCATATTCGCCCGCCGTGGACCGGGCAAAACCCACCGGCATCAGGCCGATCACGGTCACCAGCGTGCCGGAGAGCATCGGCGCTGCCGTGTGGCTCCAGGCAAAGGCCGCCGCCTTTGTCCGCTCCATGCCTTCTTCCATCTTCACGATCATCACCTCGATGGCGATGATGGCATCGTCGACGAGAAGCCCGAGCGCCAGGATCAGCGCGCCGAGCGTGATGCGGTCGAAGAAGCGCCCGGTTTCGAGCATGATCAGGAAGACAACGCCGAGCGTGAGCGGCACGGCGAGCGCGACCACCAGCCCGGCGCGCCAGCCGAGGCTGATCAGGCTGACGAACAGCACGACGCCGAGCGCCATGGCGAATTTGAGCATGAACTCGCCAACGGCCTCCTGGATGTTGACGGCCTGATCGCTCACCTTCGTCAGCGTTATGCCGAGCGGCAGGTTTTCGGCAATGGCCGCGGAACGCGCTTCAAGCGCCTTGCCCAGTTCCAGTCCGTTAAAGCCCTGCTGCATGACGACGCTGAGCATGATGGCCGGCTCGCCGCCATTGCGAATGACATAGGTGGGCGGGTCTTCATAGCCGCGTTTGACGTCGGCGATATCGGAGAGCTTGAGCGTGCGCCCGTTCGCCACGATCGGTGTATTCGCGATCTCATCGATGCTGTCATAGGCGCCGTTGAAACGGATGAAGATCTGCGGTCCTTCCGTATCGATCGACCCGGCCGGGGTCACGGTGTTGCGGCGCTGCAGGGCGGCGGCGATATCCTGCGCCGATATGCCCAGCGTCGCCAGCTTGGCATAGGAGAACGCGACGAAGATCTGCTCGGCCTGTTCGCCGAGGATATTGATCTTCTTGACGCCCGGAACATGCAGCATGTCCTGCCGGATCGTCTCCGCCTGCCGTACCAGATCGCGCATCGGCATACCTTTTGCCTTCAGGGCATAAAGGGCAAAGCTGACATCGGAATATTCATCGTTGACGAATGGGCCGAGCACGCCCTGCGGCAGGTTGCGCGCTTCGTCTCCCAGCTTCTTTCGCGCCTGGTAGAATTCCTCGGAAACGACGCTGGCCGGTGTGTCGTCCCGCATCGTGACCGTCAGGTAGGCGTAACCGGGCCGGGTGGTGGTTTCCACGCGGTCGTACCAGGCGAGCTCCTGCAGCCGCTTTTCCAGCGGTTCCGCGACCAGTTCCTGCATTTCCTGCGCCGTGGCGCCGGGCCACACGGCCGTGACGGTCAGCGTCTTGATGGTGAATGACGGATCTTCGGCCCGGCCCAGCTTGACGAAGGCATAGGCGCCGGCGGCTGCCAGCAAGACGATGAAGAACAGGGTGACGGCGCGTTCGCGGACGGCGAGCGCGGAAAGATTGAAGCCGGTCAGTTGAGCACCTGTCAGTTTTTTGTGGCGGTGCGCACGCTGGCACCGTCGCTGAGGAGATAGACGCCGAGGGCGACAACGCGCGCGCCGGGGGCGAGATTGGTGACCGTTGCCGTCTCGTTGCCGATCCGCTGAAGCGTGACGTCGCGGAAATGAACGGTGGATGTCCGCTCATCCAGCACAAAGACGCCCGTGCGGGTTCCGTCATCGATAACCGCGCCGACAGGGACATCCGTGAGCGCCGATGCCTGGCTGTTTTCGAGGCTGATGGTCACGGTCGCACCGAGCGGGGCCGATGCAGCCGAGCCCTGCAGCACCCAGCGGGTTTCATAGGTCCGGGTCTGGGGATCGGCCGCATCCGATATCTGGCGCAGGCTCGCGTTCTCCGCGCCGTCGCGGCCATAGATACTGGCCTTGGCGACAGTCCCGATTTTCGGCCGCAGATTTTCCGGCAACCAGACCAGCGCCTCGCGCGGACCCGACTGGGCAAGTCTGACAACCGTCTGTCCCGCCGAGACGACCTGCCCCGGTTCGCCCAGCGTTTCGACGACCGTGCCGTCCGCATCGGCGACCAGTACCGCATAATCGACTGCGTTTTCGGCGACATTCGCGTCTGCCCTGGCGGCAGCAAGCTGGGCGCTGGCGGTATCGAGCGCCGCCTTTGCCCGCTCGTACTGCTGGGAAGAAACCGCCTGAGACTTGAGAAGGGATGCAAAGCGCTTCTCGTCGGCCTCGGCCTGGACAAACGTCGCCTGGGCCGCAATCACGGCGTTGCGTCTGGCGGCAAGCGCCAGCTTCAGATCCGTTTCGTCGATCCGCATCAGCGGTTGCCCGGCTTTGACCTTCTCGCCAAGGCCGACATACCGTTCGACGATCTTGCCGGGAACGCGAAAGCCGAGGTCGCTTTCCACGCGCGCCGCGACCGTTCCCGTGAAGCTCCGGTCGAATGCGGCAGGGGGCTTGGCCCTGGCGATGTCGACAAGGGGCGGCAGGCTGCGCGGGTCCGCAGCCTCGGCGTTCCTGCTCGCCGACGGCAGCAGGAATACGGCCGCTCCCAGTCCCGAAAGAACGAGAGCGGCGGATATCGAGATAATGATTTTTCGTCTCACAGGTCTGGCCTTGTTGCGCATGATGGCGTAAATTAGATTGCAATCTAAATCTAATGAAGATTAGATGTCAATTGAAATCTAAAAGGAAGATCCAGATGCGGGTGAGCCGTGCACAGGCAGAAGAAAACCGGGACAGGGTCATCACCGTCGCAAGCCGTCTGTTTCGGGAGCGTGGTTTCGACGGGATCGGGCTCAAGGATCTGATGAAGGGGGCTGGCCTCACGCAGGGCGGTTTCTACAAACAATTCCAGTCCAAGGACGATCTGGCCGCCCTGGCCTCCAGACGTGCGCTTGAGGAGGCCACGCGACGGTGGTCGGATGCAGCCGCGGACAGTGACGATCCGCTGGGCGCCGTTGCCGCATTCTATCTCTCCAGGGACCACAGGGGAGAGAAGGCTGAAGGTTGTCCGATCGTTGCTCTTGGAGCAGACGCCGCGCGTCAGAGCGCAGAGGTTCGAAAACCGTTCGAGGACGGAATTCGGGCCCATTGCGAGGTTCTGGATGAAATGATGGGAGGCGTCGCGGCCAAGGATCCGAGCAGCAAGGCCATGGCAATCCTCTCGATGATGGTGGGGGCCGTAACGCTGTCGCGGCTTATCGCGGACGAGCAACTGTCGGAAGAATTTCTGGATGCCGCCACGGAAGAGGTCAGGCGTATTGCCGCGCGTGATGACGATAATTGAAGGCGATACGGCCTGACCGGGCTTGCCGATCAGCCCCTGGCATCGCGCTTGAAGCCGAACCAGGCAACGGCGCCCGCGACCAAAATTACGACGACATTGAGCCAGAGCACATCCGTTTCGCCGCGCGCTAGATGGAAGACGAGGGCTGCCAGTTGCAGGACCGTCATGCCCGCTGCGGCAAGGTTTGTAAGCCATGGCAGGATCCGCGATGCGGCCGGAAGAATGATGCCGACGGCACCCAGCAACTCCATGGCGCCGATGAAGGTGATGAGCGATGGCGGAACGTCCATGGTCCAGTGCCAGCCCATGGCGGAAAGGGCTTGCGGTGTCCGGCTCAGCTTGAGGACCCCGGCATAGGCGAAAAACAGGGCAAGGACTGCGCGTCCCGCCCACAGGCTGATGTTCCAGATCCGCATGAAAGGTCTCCAGGATTTGCGTGGGCACGGCCGTATGTGATAATAAAGACTATCGTTTGTATATGAGGGTCATAACTATCATATGGAGTCAAGTGCATGAAGGTCTGGCCCGATGGACACCCGAAGGGAAAGGCGATGGCCAGGCGGCAGAGGGACATCCTCGATGCCGCCAGAGCCTGCTTCGTCCGGACGGGTTACGGGGGAACGAGCATGGACGCGATCGCGGCTGCGGCTGGCATTTCGCTCATGACCCTTTATCGTCACGCCGAAAGCAAGGACGATCTGTTCGCCGCCACGATCAGCGATGCATGTCGCGCAACAGACGACGCGGAACGCCGGTATTTTGAATCGCTGTTCGCTTTGCCGTTTCGCGAATTGCTGGTCACCAGTGGCATTCACATGCAGGCCAAGTTCTTCCGGCCGGACAATATCGCATTAATGCGGCTGGTGATCGCGGAGAGTTCGGTCTTTCCCCATCTCCTGCAACTCGCCTATGAGGGCATTCCGGGACATTTCGAGAACCTGGCGGCGATCATCATTTCAGCCAAGTGCGACGTCGATGATGAAGAAATCGCGGAAGCCGCCCGCCTCTATATCGATTGCCTGCTGGGGGGCGAGGTGCTGCGCCTGCTGCTCGGACAAGGGGAGCGCCCGGACGCGGATCAGCGCCGCAGGGCGGAACTGGCAGCGGATGTCGTGCTGGGTATGCTTGAGGCCGGGCCTGCTTGCTGAAAAGCAGTCCATGAGGGTCCGCAGGCAATCGCTCTCCTGTTCCTGGCCCGTCCGGCGCGCCGCGCCGGATCATGTGGCGAACCAGCCGGCAATCAGAACCATCGCAAAGCTCAATCCGCCCAGGAGCGCGGCAAGCAGGAATGCGGAGGAAAGCAGAATGCCCAATAGGCGGAGAATGGTCTTGCGAGTCATGTCATCATCCTGTTCTGACGGAGTTGGATTGTTCGGCACGATGGAGATCGGACATGTCCATGCCCCGGATTGCAGAAGCATTGCGCCCGGCCGTTTCGTTTCCGTAATCCTGTTGCAATCCTGATGACGGAGAGGCCTGACAGGGAACCCGCGGAGAGACGATGAGACTGCTGCTAATCGAGGACGAGAGAGAACTGGCGAATGCGCTGTCGGCGGCGCTTGGCCAAAAGCAGCGGCGCCAGTCTCGGCCTCAGTCTGGTGAAGCAGATCGTCGCAAATCATGGCAGTGAGGTTGTCATGCAAAGCGGTCCCGCCGGGACAGAGGTGACGATCCGGCTTTAGAGCTCGTTTCGATCTGAATGGATCAGGTCAGCGCTCTATCCATTTGTTTTAGCAGCATAAACTTGTCGATCCTCGCTTCGTTCGGATTATGCTCTGGAACGGGCCCCGCATTCTGGAACCGGCGGGAGCCTTCGCGGGTTCGCTCTGCCGCCGCCGCTTCGCCCGACCGGTTCCCGTAAAGCTGCGGTAATTCTTCATTCGCACGGTTCGCGCCCAATCAACGACGGAGGCCCGCGAGCGTGCGCAGCAATTGCCATCCATTGTGCCGATCTTTCGAATGCCCGCCCAAGTCGTCCCTGTTCGCATTGCTGGTTCGCTCCGTCGTCAACGACATCTTTCCGCGCGACGCGCTGACCGGAAGGAGCTGGAACCTCGCCCGCTTCATCATGCAACGGCCACGCTATACGCGGTGGGCAACCCACGACATTCTTTCCCGGCACTGGAAAAAGGCGCTCGCCGAAGACTTCGGCTTCCACATGGCGCACCAGATGCTGGCGAACGTGGCGAGCAAATCGCTTGTGCCCGATCCCGAACTGTTGAAGTCCCGCAATCCGTTCCGAGCCGGTTTCAGGAGTGATCATGATGGCGAGTGAGAAACGAAACGATCGCGATCGAACCGCGACAGCCCCGGACGGCAGGCATCTTCCGCTGAACCGCAGGGGCTTTCTCGCCGCCGCGCTGTCGGCGGCGGTTGCGTCCGGCGCGTCCGGAGCCAGCCCGGCCCATGCCGGCGGCCCCCCGAGGCCGCAAGGACCGCCGGTGACGACATATGCGTGGGAATACGCCTATGTCTACGCCTATGGATAGTGCGGTACGTCCGGTCGATATTGTGGACCGGTCGTCCTGTCGCCGCGCCGATGGCGGCGAGACCGTCTGTTGCGCGGCACCATGCATGGGCGTCCGGCATGAGGCCGCTGTCATGCTTCGGCTCTGCCCTTTCTCCTCAGTGTGATCTGCGTCAGGAGTACGCCAGAGAGACACAGCAGCGCGCCCAGGACGAGGGACAAGGTCACTTGATCTCCCATGGCGACGACCCCGAGCGCCATGGCGACCACGGTCTGCAGAAGCGCGAAGGGCGCGACCCGCGACATGGGCAGCCGCCCGAGCAACCAGAACCACAGCGCGAACCCGACCCCGGCGCCGAGGAGCGTGGCATAGGCGAGCGAGCCCCACGCCGCCAGATCCGCCTGGCGGACGGCCTGCCACTGGCCCGTTTCCAGCAGCGACGAGGCCAGCAGGGTTTCGGGCACGGTGAAAATCGAGAGCCAGGCCATGAGGCGCATCGGCGGGATCGGCCCGAGGCGCTTGGCCAGCACGTTGCCCAGGCCCTGCGCGGCAGCGCCCCCCAGCACCAGCAAGGCTGCGGCAACCGGAACGCCGGCGCCGGGATCGGCCATTGCCAGCGCCACGCCGAGAAAGGCGATCATGAGCCCGAAAAACACCTGCCCCGTAGGTTTCTCGCCCAGCAGCGGCCAGGCGAACAGCACGGTGAACGGCGCCATCAACTGCGCCATGACCGCGGCGATCCCCGCCGTGCCGAGGTGGATCCCGGCGAAGGTCAGGCCAAAGCACAGGCCCCCGAAGAACACCGAAATCACCGCGCAGGCCAGAATTTCGCGTCGGCTCGCGCCGCGCGCGAAGGGCAGGAACAGCACCGCAACGCCGGCAAAGCGCAGGGCGACGAAGAACAGCGGCGGAAAGCTGTCCACCCCGACCTTGGTGGTGACGAACTGAATTCCCCAGATCAGCGGGACGAGCAGCGCCGCGCCCAGTTCCTTCGCGCTCATCGTGCTGTCCGCCCGGCCGTGAATTCGGCGAGCTCCCGGTTGAAGCGCGCCGGGCGCTCATAAAACGGGGCATGACCGGCGCCAACGTAGACGGACATCCTGGCCCGTGGGTTCAGATCCATGACGCGGCGCGACATCTCGTAGCGGGTATGCTGTTCCTCGTCCCCCCAGCTCAGGAGCAGTTCGGGCAGTTGCGCCCAGACAGTGTCCAGACCCTCGCTTTCCAGCATGACGACGGCTTTCTGGACCGCCCGTGGCACCATGCCGTTATAGACCAGCATCTGTTCCAGATCCGCCGGATCGGGCGGCGTGGCAAAGCAGGACTTCAGAAAACTCGCATAGGCCTTAACCCGTTCGGCAAGGTCCTCGGACCCGAGCGGCCCGGCATGGTGCAGAGCGGCGATGCCCAGAAGCGCGGGGTCCAGCCGGGTCACCGCCCCCACGAGGTTTACCCCGGCAACATGCGCCGCGCCGTGGTGGCGCAGGAAATAGCCGGTGATCAGCCCGCCGAAGGACCAGCCGACGATCACCGGCCGGCGGAACCCGGCCGCATCGATCACGGCCTTCAGGTCATCGGCCCAGCGTTGCGGATCGGAATATCGGCCAGTCTCGTCGGGGCGAGAGGAGTCTCCGTGTCCGCGAAGATCGTAGCTCAGGATCCTGTGGGTTTCCGCCAGCGTTCCACCGGTCTGCCGGTTCCAGCTCAGCCAGCTTTGACCGAGCCCGTGAACAAGGACGATTTCCTGGCCGTCCTCCGGGCCGTGAAGCGCTGCGGAAAGGGTCAGCCCGTCGGATGTTTCGACACGGAAAGTCCAGGCGGTGAAGGTGGCGCGAGTGGTCGCATCAAGCATAATGATAAATCCAATCTATAGTGATCGCTAAACAAATACAGGCTTGCGCGGAGGCGTCAAGATATGTTTAGTGATCACTATGAAAAAAGAATCCCAACCCACGCGTGGCCGCCGTCGAGGTTTCGACCGCGACGAGGCCGTCGATATGGCGATGCGGCTGTTCTGGCGGCATGGCTATGAGGGCGTGTCGATCAACGATCTGACCGGCGCCATGGGGATTGCGCCGCCCAGCCTCTACGCGGCTTTCGGCACCAAGGCCGATCTCTACCGCGAGGCGCTGCAGCGCTATACCGACCGGCCGGAGACGCAGTTTCACCCCGAGCCGCGGGGTACCCTTGCCGAAACCATCCGGCATCTGCTGGAAACGGCGGCCGATGCTGTGACTTCGCCCGACGGCGAGACTGGCTGCATGGTTTCGACAGGTCTGCTGGCCTGCGGCGAGGCGCATGTGGATCTTGCCCAAGAGGTGGCGGCGATCCGCAAAGGCATGCATCCGCAACTCGTCGCGCTGCTTAAACGTTGGCTTGCGCCCCGGAACGCGCAGGCAACCGCGACCTACCTTTTGACCCTTATGCAAGGCATGGCGATCCAGGCCAGAGATGGCGCCGGCCGCGCGACGCTCCAGCAGACCATCGAGATTTCACTGTCCGGCCTGCCCGGAAACCAAGCGGCGAAGTCTGACGCCTGATCCCTGGTATGAGCCTGCGGCCACCCCCTTGCCGTTCCTTCTCCTGTCTCGCCCCTCTCGCGGGGAAGGCCGCATCGCTTCAGAAAGAGGTCATCGCCTAAGCCATGCCTCCGCAATATCGATGCGCACAAGCGATAAGCCGTTGTTAAAAGGTCCCCTCGCGCAGGCATAGCGGCCGCGCGGCGCAGGCTGGACTTCATTTGGTTGATCGAACCCCTTGACCGGTCCGAAGTTGCCACCCATATAATTGAGTGTCTACTCACTCAATTATATGGCAGAAAATATGGCACGTCCCCTCAGTGATGAAAAGCGACAGGCGCTGCTTGACGCCGCGGCCGAGCTGGTCGCCAGCCTGGGCACCGGCGCGTCCACGGCCAAGATCGCAAGGGCGGCGGGCGTTTCCGAGGGAACGCTGTTCATCTACTTTCCAACCAAGGACGATCTGCTTAACCAGCTCTTCGTCGCAATCGAAACCGATCTTACGGAGACGATGCTGGCGCCTTATCCCGCGGACGTTTCCGACAGGGAGCGGCTCTGCATGGTCTGGAACCGTCTGATCGACTGGGGCCTGGCACATGCCACGGCGCGCAAGGCGCTCCGCCAGCTGAAGGTGTCGGGTCGCGTGACGGCGGAAAGCCGCAATCGCTGCCATGCCATGCAGCGGGATGCGCGAACCATGGTCGAGGCATGTCTCGCCGGCCATGCCGCGCCCGACAGGATCGGTTTCTACATCGATACCATTCTCTTCGACCTGGCCGACATCAGCATCAATGCGATCACCGCCAGACCGGAGGAAAGCGCGACCATCCGTCAGGCCGGATTCGACCTGTTCTGGAAGGGGTCTGCCGCCTGAGTTTTAACCAAATAATGAGTATGTAGCCACTCATGAAAAGGGACCGAAAATGACCAGCAGCAAGGGCTTCACCGAAGCCGATGTCCCGGATCAGTCCGGCAAGACCTTCATCGTCACCGGCGCCAATGCCGGCGTCGGTTTCGAGATCGCGCGGGTGCTCGCCGCAAGGGGCGCGCGCGTCCTGCTTGGCTGCCGCGAGCAGTCCAGGGCGCAGGACGCCATTGCCCGCATCAGGCGGATCACGGCGAATGCCGATCTCGTCTGGTTGCCGCTCGATCTCGCCGATCTGGAGAGCGTTCGCTCCACAGCCGCGATTGCCATGAAGGAGAAGCGGATCGATGCGCTCGTCAACAATGCCGGGATCATGGTTCCGCCGCTGACGCGTACGAAGCAGGGGTTCGAATCGCAGTTCGGCGTCAATCATCTCGGCGTGTTCGCGCTCACCGCGCTGCTTCTGCCCAAACTGGAGCAGACGCCGGGCGCGCGCGTGGTCGTGACCTCGAGCGTCGCGCATCTGAAGGCCAAGATCGACTGGGACGATCTGAATGCCGACAAGAGCTACATCAAGAATGATCGCTACGGCGCCAGCAAGCTGGCGAACGCGCTGTTCTTCTTCGAGCTGGATCGCCGCCTGCGCGCGGCGAATTCGCCCGTCACCGTGGTCGGCGTCCACCCTGGCATCGCCGCAACGAGCCTTGGTCGTCACATGGGGATTGCCCGGCTTGCAGGCCCGATCGTCGGCCTTGTGCTCAACAGCGCCGACAAGGGCGCATGGCCGGCGCTTCTGGCCGCGACCGGAAAAGTGGAGCCGGGCGGCTATTACGGTCCCGCCGGGTTTGCCGGCATTCGCGGTGTCGCCGGCAAGGCAAAACGCGCGCCGCAAGCGCAGGATCCCGCACTTGCCGGGCGGCTGTGGGAGGTTTCGGCGGCAATGACGGGGATTGATCCCGGTCTCCCGGCCGCCTGATGTCACGGGCGGCGCGCCATCGCGCCGCTTCGTCTTACACTTCAACTGAAAATGGCGCTCATATGTCTGGAAAAATCTGGTTTATCACAGGGGCCTCACGCGGTTTCGGTCGCATCTGGGCCGAAGATGCGCTCAAGCGGGGTGACAAGGTCGTTGCAACGGCGCGATCACTGGACGCGGTCGCGCCGCTTGCCGATGCATTTGGCGATGCCGTCCTGCCGCTGGCGCTGGACGTCACAAACCGCGACCAGGTGGCCGAAGCCGTCGCCAGGGCGCATGCGCATTTCGGCCGTCTGGATATCGTCCTGAACAATGCCGGTTATGCGCTCGTCGGCGCGATCGAGGAAGCGATCGAGGCCGAGGTTCGCGCGGAGTTCGATACCAATGTCTTCGGCGCTCTCTCCGTCATCCAGGCGGCCCTGCCGTTCCTGCGGGCGCAAAAGAGCGGCCACATCGTTGGCGTCTCGAGCGTTGCGGGGGTCTATGCCGGCGCGATCACCGGCTTCTACAACGCCTCCAAATGGGCGTTCGAAGCGCTCCACGAAAGCCTGTCACAGGAAGTCGCGCAGTTCGGCATCAAGGTCACGATGCTGGAACCCGGTCCGTATGCAACGGACTTTTCGAGCCAGTCCTCGCTGAAGCTTACCACCGGCCTCGATGCCTATGCGGAAACGAGAGCGCAGGCGTTTGCCGGCGGTGCGACCACGAATTTCGGCGATCCTGCTGCGACATCGGCGGCCCTGTTCAAGGTCGTGGATTCGGCTGAGCCTCCGCTACGCATCTTCCTTGGCACGGAAGGGCTGTCGGTGGCGCGTGCGGCCTATGCCGAGCGGCTTGCCTTGTGGGAAGCCTGGGAGGAGGTTTCGAATGCGGCCCAGGGCGCGCCCAGGAAGAAAGTCATCGACCTTTGACCGGGATGTAAAACGAGGCCGGAGCATCGCCGCTCCGGCCTCGTGCAGGCAAGGGCGAACCGGCTGCCGCCGTCGCGCGGCGGCCGGAAAGCGGCTGATGGAGCCGGTCGGGCAGCGCGCCGCCCGGCGCTCGGTCAAAGGGCGTGCGGCAGGACGTCGAACATATGCATGACGGGCGGGGCGGCAAGCAACGGCGCGGTCAGCGGCCGGTTGGCCGCCATATGCGACGATGCCCGGTGCGCCGAGAGCGCGGCCTCGTCCTCGTAGATTTCGATCAGCGTGTAGCTGTCGGCAAGGGTGCGCGACCTGAACAGTTCGTACAGGCGATTACCCGGTTCGCTGGCACGCACCGCGGCGGCCTGAGCGGCAAAGAGGCGCTCGAATGCCGCCGCGTTGCCCGGCGTCACCGTGAGTTCGACCATCATCCCGATCATTGTATCGCCTCGCATCAGTGGTTGGACGGAAGCCCGGCCCCGCTGCGGGGCCGGATCCAGTTGTCAATCATCATGCCTGCGCCAGAAACGTCTGCGTGGTGATGGCATTGGCATAGAAAGGCGCGATTTCGGCCACGAAATCGTCCTGCTGCTTGCGGGTATAGCCGGATGACGCGTCATAGATGACGTTGGTGTTGTAGCCGAGGTCGTGCGCGTTGCGCATCGAGGATTCGACGCACTGGCGCAGCGAGAAGCCGGCGAGATAGATGTCGAAGATGCGGTTGTTGCGCAGATAGCCATCGAGCGTGGTTCCGACGAAGACGCTGCTGCCGCCGGCGCGCTCGCGCACGACATGCTCGCCCTCCGCAGGCTCGAAGCCGGGGAAGAAATCGGCCTGCTCGCCCAGGAACGAGCCATAGTCGCGCATCATCTTGCGCAGGCCGTATTTTGCCTCGCCCAGGACCTTGAAAGTGGGCTCGAACTTCAGCGAGGCGTGGATCACGTGCATGCCGCGACGCCGGGCCTCTGCGAGGATGAGCTTCGAATTGGCGATGGCGGTGTCGACCTGCTCGAGGTCCTGAAACGACGGATAGATGCCACCGGTCGGCGAAAGCCAGTCGTTGACATATTCGATCAGGATCAAGGCGCTCTTGGATGCATCGGTCATGGTGTAACTCCTTCAGATTTTTTTTGGAGCTAGAGCGCCGTGCGTCCTTCTGGACGCACAAGGACGCTCTAACTTATTGAATTTTCGTATCGTTCTTTTCGAGCCGATGCGCTAAGCGGCGATCATCGCGCCGTGCCGGCGCAGATGATCGCGAAACAGCTCGGGATAGGCGTCGGTCACGGCGTTCCGGACGCTGGGGCGTCCGGCAAGTGCCGCGCGCCACGCCGCCACGCGGGGCAGGCCGGCGAAGATCGGGGCCGCCACTTCCGGATCGATGATCCCGAAATAGCGGAACAGCGGTGCGTAGACCGCATCGACCAGACCAAACGCGGCCCCTGCGAAATAGGGTCCGTCGCCCAGTTCCGCCTCGAGCTTGCTCAGCCGATCGCGGAAGGCGGCTCGTTTGGTGTCGGCGGTCTCCGTGTCCTTGGCATGGAGGAACTGCCACCCTTCGGCAAAGGTCTGGGTGGCGAATTCGATCCAGGCGCGGTGGCGGGCACGCAGCAATGCATCGTCGGGATACATTGCCGCCCCCCCTGCGTTTCGTTCAGATATTCGCAGATCACCACGCTTTCGAAGAGGATCGCATCCTCGCCGTCGGGCTGGCGCACCTTCAGTACCGGCACCTTGCCGGTCGGCGACAGCGCCAGAAACCAGTCGGGCTTGGCCGACAGGTCGATATTGATCCGGTCGAACGCCACACCCTTCTCGAACAGGACGATCGCGGCGCGCTGCACGAACGGGCACAGCGGGTGGCTGACGAGAGTCAGGTTTTGCGCAGTCATGATAGTGCCTCTCTGTGCGGAGAACGGATCAGAGCGACTGGCCGCCCGATATGTCGAACGTCGTGCCATTGGCCCAACCGAGATCGTCGGACAGGATGGCGGCGACCGCGCCACCGATATCGTCGGGCTCGCCGACGCGGCCGAGCGCGATCGTCGCGGCGACAAAATCGTTGATGTTCTTGTCGTCGCGCACACCGCCGCCGCCGAAATCGGTCGCAATGGCACCCGGCGCGATCGCGTTGACGCGGATCTGGCGTGGGCCGAGCTCGACGGCCATGAACTTCGTCAGCGTCTGCATCGCCGCCTTGGCCGCGGCATAGAGGCCATAGCCCGCCATCGTCGTGCGAACAAAGGCGGTGGAGACGTTCAGGATGCGCCCGCCGTCGGCGATCAGCGGCAGCAGTTTCTGGGTCAGGAACAGCGGTCCGCGCAGGTGCATGTCGACCATCCGGTCGAACTGATCCTCGCTCGCGTCGGCCACCATCGCATAGACGCCTTCGCCGCCATTGTTCACCAGATAGTCGAACCGTTCGACGCCGAAGGTCTTTTCCAGCGTGTCGGCGACGGCGCGGGTGAAGTCGGGAAAGCTTGCCGTGTCGGTGACGTCGAGCGCCAGCATCGCCGCCTTTCCGCCCAGGGCCTCGATTTCGTCAACCAGCGTCCGGGCTTCTGCGGCGCTGCTTCGGTAGGTGCCGATAATGTGGACGCCGCGCCGGGCGAGATGCAGCGCCATATTGCGGCCGAGGCCGCGGCTGGCGCCGGTGATAAGGGCTGTTTTCGTGGTCATGGTGTATCCTCATTGGATGGTTGTTGTATGAAGCGGCGCCATCGCGGCACCCTTCCATTATCCCGAAGATAGGTGATACCTGTCCGTGAGGCCCCTCCGATCCGCTCAAGTTTTTGCCTGATTGTCTCAATCGCCTTGCGGCGTGGATCGGGCGTGCTATGATCTGACCATGACAGACGATCTCAGACCGCATATCGACATCGCGCTGCGCCACGCGCGACCCGGATTGACCGTCACGCCGATCCCGCGGCTGGAAATCAGCGTGGGCGAGGCGACCACGGACAAGGCCCCGTGCCTGTATCGCTCGATGATCTGCTTCATTCTGCAGGGATCGAAACATGTGGCGATCAACGAGGATCTTTTAAGCTACGATCCCGCGCATTACCTCATCAGCGCACTCGATCTGCCGCTTATCGGCCAGATACTGGATGCCGATGACGGCCAGCCCTATGTTGCGGTGTCGCTGGTTCTGGACCCCGCTCTGCTGGCCGATATTGCCTCGACCATGCCGCAGGTTCGCGACGGCGATCCCCGCGGCATCGGCATTGCGATCAACCCGATGACGGCGCCGCTGCGCGACACGCTGCTGCGGCTTTTGTCCCTGCTCGATACCCCGGACGACATTTCCGTGCTTGCCCCCATGGCGGAACGGGAATTGCTTTATCGTCTCCTTCAGGGGCCGCAGGGACGCCTGTTGCGCCAGATCGCCCAGCCCGAGGGCGCGCTGGGCCGTATCCGGCGCGCGGTGGGGTGGATCCGGGACAACCAGAACGCCCGCCTGAGCATCGAGGCGCTGTGCGATGCAAGCGGCATGAGCCGCGCCAGCCTGCATCGCCACTTTCTGGCGATGACCGGCCTGAGCCCGCTTCAGTATCAGAAACAGCTTCGGCTTCAGGAAGCGCGCCAACTGTTGCTGGCCGGGGACCATAATGCATCCGAGGTCGCCTTCGCGGTCGGCTACGAGAGCGCTTCGCAATTCAGCCGCGAATATCTCCGGCAATTCGGAGCCCCGCCGGCACGCCACGTTCGCCAGGTCAGGCAGGCGATCGGCGGCGCCATGGGCTGACCGGGCGCCGTCCGCGACCCGGCTGCTCGCTCCGCTGACAAAATGCGGAAACTTATGAATTACAGCAAAACCGTCTTGGGAATCCTGAATGTCGATCCGTCCTAGAGCTCTGCTTAAAGAATCGCGCAATTGAGGAGAGCGCCACCTCTCTCGTGCGCGAACGAGGAGAAATCGCGGCGATGCCCTTTGAGATCGCTGTGAAGCGCTCGGGGCCCGAGCAGGGACTATAGCCGAGTTGGTAGTAAGCTGCTGCGTTAGGTTTCAGACAATAGGAGTCGAAAATCCCACCTGACACCCAGAATGGCCCCCCGGCCCATTCGCGTACGGAATCTCCGTCGCTGACAAAAGCATAAGTAACTTAAATATAAAGATATTTTGGTAGCGGAGGAGGGATTTGAACCCCCGACACAAGGATTATGATTCCTCTGCTCTAACCTACTGAGCT
>MDSV01039191.1_pt1 | contig 31768 bp, 32 predicted proteins | sample 810851 | NCBI WGS metagenome assembly MDSV01 (sample SAMN05326640, study PRJNA326480) | marine metagenome | isolation source: seawater | place: Atlantic Ocean: North East | collected 2012 | reverse complement strand
CTTAGATCGATTTCTTTAGGATGCAGCTTTTGTAAGCGATTGACTGTCTTCTGAAGTTTCATCTTGGTCAGATCTTATAGCAGAATTTCTTTTTAAAAATATTGATAATAAAGTTCCTATTTTAGAGGCGAGATCTTTACGTTCGACTATTAAATCAACAAAACCTGTTTTTTCAACATATTCACTTTTTTGAAAACCCTCTGGTAATTCCTCTTTTACGGTACCCTGAATTACTCTTGCACCCGCAAAAGCTATTAATGCACCAGGCTCAGCAATATGAATATCTCCTAACATTGCGTAAGATGCCGTTATACCACCTGCTGTAGGGTCTGTAATACAAACTATATAAGGGAGGTTATTTTTCTTTAATTCATTAATTGCAAGAGTAGTTCTCGTCATTTGAGATAATGAAATTAAACTTTCCATCATTCTCATTCCCCCACCTGCACTAATACATAAAAAAGGGGTTTTATTTTCAATTGCATATTGAATTCCATATAAAAAAGCTTCTCCTTCAGCTGCAGCTATTGAGCCACCTAGAAAATCAAAGTCTGATGCTACTGCTGTAATTTTAATATTATTGATTGTACCACAAGCAACCATCATTCCACATTCCATAGCTGTTTTTTTACGAGCAATTTTTAATCTATCTTTATAAGGCTTAGAGTCTGTCCAGTTTAGAGGATCGTCTTGTGGAATGGGTGTTTTAAATATTTCATAATTATTTTTTCCAAATAAAATATCAAATCTTTGACTTGGTTTAATTCTATGATGTTTGTTACAATCCGGGCAAACCCAAAGGTTTTGTGCTAAATCTTTTTTTAAAATTGGTCCCTTACAGCAGCTTGTCCATTTACTTTTTGCTATATCCTCTTTTGAGGCTCTTTCATGAAAAGCAGTTTTAATTTTTTCACCTGCTTTTATAATTTTAGTAATCCAGTTCATTTAATTTTATTTTTAAGTCTTTTAACAATATTAGTAACATTTGTGACAGGATTTTGTCTCTTTTTAATAGAGCTTGAAATTTCCTTACAAATTGCACTACCAACTACTAAACCATCTGCTTTTTTGAGAGACTTTATTGTTTTTTCAGTAATCCCAAATCCTATAACGATATTTTTATGTTTAACTAGTTTTTTAATTTTACTGTATCTTTTAAGTATCTTTTTAGGAGAGACTTTAAGTTTTCCTCCGGTTGTTGAAAGCATACTGATATAGTAAATCATATCATGTGAGTCTTTGATTATTTTTTTTAATCTTAAATGTGAGGTTGTAGGAGAAACTAGTTGAATAAAATTAACTTTATTTTTTTTACATTTAGCAGCAAATTTTTTATTTTCAGGATAAGGTAAGTCTACAACAATCAAACCATCAACTTTTACATTTTTACATTTTTTCAAAAATTTATTCTCATTATATTGAAAGATCATGTTGTAATAACCCATCAAGATAATTGGTTTAGTCCTTTTAGATTTTTTAAAATTTTTAGCAATTGAAAACACATCATTAATTTTAACTCCATTTTTAATTGCTCGATAAGCGCTAGTCTGAATTTGACCACCATCAGCAATTGGTGTGTTATGAGGAAAACCTAATTCACAGATATCTGCATACTTCGAAATTGATTTAAGTATTTCAAGTGATTTTTTTTTTGTATTATCTCCAGCAACTGTATAAGTAAGTAACGCAGGTCGGTTTTCACTTTTTGCTTTTTTAAATGCTTGATTTATCAAAGAGGACATTATTTCTTACCCAATCTTTTTTTTAGAATATCTATGTCTTTTTTGGCGTCACCACAGGAATTGACAATGATTATTGTATCCTTGCTTAGTTTTGGTGCTATTTTAATAGCCTCTGCAAATGCATGACTAGGCTCTAAACTTGGATTAATATTTTCATACTTTGTAACCATTACATGAGCATCAAGAGCCTCTTCATCTGTAGCATAAGTGTATCTCGCTCTTTTAATGTCTTTTAAAAAACAATGAATAGGACTAACGCCAGGATAATCTAGTCCTGCACTTATAGACTCTGTTTCGTTAATTTGTCCTTCTCTATTTTGACAAAGATATGATGCCGCTCCATGCAAAATTCCTATTTTAGCGTTTCTACTTAATGGTGCTGCATGTAATTTTGATTTTTTTGGTCCACCAGCCTCAACACCAATTAATTCAATTTGTTTTTTATTATAATCAATAAATTCACTCCAAAAACCATAAGCAGAACTTCCTCCACCAACACAGTTAATTAGTTTTATTTTATTAGGAATCTTTTTAAATTTTGATTTTAATTGTTCTTTTAATTCTCTAGAAATTTGAGCTGTACTAAAGCCACAGATTTTAACAAATATATTAGGTCCCACTGTACTTCCAACACACATATGAGTGTTATCACAATTTGATACCCAGTATCTCATACATTCACTGACAGCATCAACTAACGTCTGACTACCTGAATAAACTGGTATTATTTCAGCTCCATTTTTTCTCATCGCTTCACAGTTAGGTTTTTGTCTTTTCATATCCTTTGCACCCATGAATATTTTACATTTAAGACCAAATTTTTTAGCAGCCATACTTAACATTTTCCCTGCATAACCAGCCCCTGTATCACCAACGATATATTTCTTTCCCATAGCCTTACAAATTAAAGCATGGACAGTTGCGTTATATATTTTGTGTGCACCTCCATTTGCTTCAGACACAACTTTTGCCCATATTTGAGCACCACCTAAGTGATTTGATAAATCATCAAGTTTTACAAATGGAGTTGGAGTTCCAATGTAATTTCTAAAATAAAAGTCTCTTTTTTTAAGAAATTTTTTATCTTTTCTTAATTCTTTAAATTTGTTTGTCAAATCTTCTACAGGTTTTTTTAATGTCTCAGGAATAAAGCTTCCTCCAAATTTACCACCCCAAAAACCATTTTGATCGTGTTGATCAATTAAAGGTATTCCTTTTTTAAGTTTCATTATGTATCTGCTTTACCTTTTTTAAAAAAATATCTATTTTGGATTTATCTTTTAACCCAGAAGTTTCTACACCCCCAGATATATCTATAATATCGGCTATTTTTTTATAATTTTCAAGATTATCATCTAATTGAATATTTCCCGCTATCATTAATGGTTTGTTAATCTTTACTTTTTTAATAAGGCTATGATCAAAAGCCATACTTTTTTCATAACCCTTACTATCGAATAAATAGATATCAGTTACTTTATAAAACATTTCATATTTTTTTACGTCAACCTCATCTTTTATAGTCAACGCAGTAATAATTTTTTTGTTATATTTTGTTTTTATTGATTGAATTTCTTCAGGAGTACAATCATAAATTTGGTAATAATCAAAAGAGAGGTGTTTAATTTTTTCTAAAATATCTTCATCAGGTTTTACAAGGACAGCAACAAAATCAGATTTCTTTTTATCTAATGATAAAAGTTTATTTAGCATTTCAATCCCTATATATCTTGAGCTTTTTTTATAATTGCAAATGAAACCAATAAATTGAGGTGGGTAAGGGTGATTAACTATAAAATCAAGTGTATCAATATCAGACACTCCACAGATTTTAGATCCTTTGATCATTGATTTAAGTGATTAATTAATCTTTGAATATTATTTTTGATATTTCCTTCAATTAAAGATCTACCCATTACAATTCCAGAAACTTTATTATTAAAAGCTTCATTGGGGGTTGTTACTCTTGATTGATCATTAATGCTATCTCCAGGCAATCTTATTCCAGGAGCTACTATAAATAATTTTTTATATTTTTTTCTTAACATTTTTCCTTCTTGTGCAGAACAGACTATACCATCACAACCTGACTTTTTTATAAGACTTGCTTGTTTCAAGACTAATTGTTTCACAGATTTTGTATAACCTATTTCTTTAAGGGACTTATTGTTAAGACTTGTTAGAATTGTAACTCCTAACACTTTAATATCTTTATTAATTTTTTTAGTTTCTTTCTTCACAGCCTTAAGCATTTCAAGACCACCATTCGCGTGAACTGTAACATATTTACATTTTTTTAAATCTCTTAAGCTATCTATAGCAGATTGTGCAGTTTGTGGAATGTCATTAATTTTTAAATCTAACCAAAAATCTTTTTTAAAATTTTTTAAAAATTTTCTACCATATTTAGAATAGAAAAATTGCAATCCAAATTTTGGATAAATTTTTAGTTTGTTGGTTTTGGTTTGTTTAATTATTCTTTTTATTTTACTTAAATTAGAGGTGTCACAAGCAACAAAAATATTTTTATGTTTCATTATTTAATTTATTAAACAAATCCTTAGACATTTTAAAGTGAATTGTTTTTTTTTCAGGAGTGTTTACTTTTTCACCAGTTCTAGGATTTCTTGAAATCCTGGCCTTTTGAATTTTAGTTGAAAATATTCCAAACCCTCTTAATTCAACTCTATCACCTCTTTTCAATGATTTTTTAATTTCAGATAAAATAATATTTATAAATTTTTCTAAATCTTTCTTTAAAAAATTTGGGTAATTATGTGAAAGTTGTTTTAAAAGCTTTGATTTTACAATAGCCAATTTGAGTCTTCGTTATTCTTTATCTTTTTTTTTTAAATCTTCTGAAAGTGAAGAAAAAGGTAGATTTTTACCCGATCCCTCTGATCCATATTTTTCTAGTGCCTCTTTTTTTTCAATTTCTTCAAGAAGTTTAATACTAAGTGATACTTTTCTTTTTTGTAAATCTAGATCAGCTATAGCACAATCTAATTTTTCTCCACCTGTCCATCTGTTAGGACGCGCATCTGCAGAACTAATTGCAATTGCTGATTTACGAATTGGTAAATCCATTTCACATCCTTCTGGTTTTACTATCAATCCTTTATTGTCAGTTGAGATCACTTTAACTGTTATTGTTTGGTTAACTTTTTTATCTTTAAACCAATCAAATGGATCTGGTTGGGTTTGTTTTAATCCAACTCTAATTTTTTGATCATCCGCTTTAATTTCTAAAATTTTTACACTTAATTTGTCACCTTTTTTATATTTAGTGAGCTCTTCTTCTCCATTACTCAAATAAGTTAAATCATTACAGTGTAAAAATGCATCTATATCTAAATCATTAATTTTTATAAATAAAGAATATTCATTCTTATTCGCAACTTCACCGTCTATAACATCTCCAGTTGAATAATTTTTTTCAAAAACTTTAAATGGATTTTCTTGTGTCAATTTGTGGCTTATAGCAACTCTTCGTTTTTCCTTATCTATTTCAGTTATTATACAATCAATTTCATCATCAACTTTGAACATTTTTTTTGCAGATATATTTTTTTTTGTCCAACTTAGTTCACTTGAATGAAGTAGAGTAGTAAGGCCAGGTTCTAATTCACAAAAAGCTCCAAAGTCCATAAGTTTTACAACTTTTACTTTATAAATTTTATTTAATTCATAATTTTCTATATGTTCAAAAGGATCTGGCGATAATTGCTTTACAGAACATCCAACTTGTAATTTTTCATTATCAACGGTAATAACTTTTAGGTCATGCTTTTCACCTATGTTGAATACTTCATCTGGGTGATTAACTCTAGAATAAGAAATTTCCTGTAAATGAACTAAAACATCTAGTTCACCATTTACATTAAAAAAACATCCAAATGAACTATATCCCTTAACTTCAGCACCCTTAATAATATCTCCAACTTTATATTTTTCTATTATCTTTGCTTTGTCCTCTTTTTTAAATGATGAGATAATCTCTCTTCTTGATACACATGCATTACCTCTAATTTTATCCAACTTTATTAAAGCAAATTTTTGTGGCTCGTTCATTAAATGACTGATATCTTTTAGAGGTTTGTCGCTAATTTGTGATCCAGGTAAAAACATTAAAGAGCCAGTATCAATATGCTCCACAATACATCCTCCTTTACATTTGGAAGTAATTTTACCCATTATCGGCTCATTCTTTTCATAGGCCTCAACTAATTTGTCCCAACCTTTTATCTTTTGGGCTTTACTAGCAGATACCAACACTTCACCATTTTTGTCTTCTATTTTTTCCAATAATACAGAGATGGTTTCCCCAACTTTAATTTTTTCGCCTAATCCCATACTTTTCAATTCATTAATATCTAAAACAGGTTCACTTTTTAAACCTTCTACAAACAAGAATACAAATTTTTCGGTAATTTTATTAATTTTACCATCTATGATTTTACCTTCTTGGATTTCTATTTTTGATAATTGGCTATTAAGTAACTGTTCAAATTCTTGAGATGCTGGATTTGATAAATCTTTATAAATTTCCATTAATTTTTAAGTTTCCTGTCTATAATATTTTTTATTTTTAAAAAACAGGCTCTTTTATTAAGTTTCGTTGTATTTAGCAATACTGAATCTTTAGTTTTCTTTAGAGGTGAAACCTTCCTATTAAAGTCATTTTTATCGCGTTTTTTAATACTTTTAAGCACATTTTGGAAAGAAATATTTTCATTAAAATTTTTAAGCTCTTTGTATCTTCTTAATGCTCTTGTTTTCAAGCTGGCTGTTATAAAAAATTTAAAATCTGCGTCGGGGACAATTTTATAAGTAATGTCTCTTCCATCCAAACAGGATCCATTATATTTCTTTGGAGGATTGTAAGCACAATTTACTTGGAATGAATGAACTAATTTTCTTAAATTTTTATTTTTTGATATAATTGATGCTTCTGTACCCACTTCATCTGTTAGTAAATTTTTATTTGTGAGATCTTTAGTTTTAATCGATCTAATTTTTTTTTTTAAAAATGCTTGATTAAATTGTTTTGGAAATTTTATTTTAATATATGCAATCATTCTGTAAATTTTTCCAGTATCAAGATAATAAAGATTATAATGCTTTGATATTGATTTAGCTAATGTTCCAGCTCCAGCTGCAGCTGGAGAATCAATAGCAATTTTTATAAATCTTTTTTTAATCATTTATGAATTTTTTTAATAATATTCAAAAAATTAGGAAATGAGGTTTTAATTGAATCTTTATCATGTATATGCCACTCACCGCCAAAAGATAAAGATGCAATGACACTTGTCATAAAAACCCTATGATCTTTTAAATAATCTTTAATTACAATTTTTTTGTATAGTTTGAGATTTGGGTTACCATAAATTTTTATTGAGTTATTTGTTGCCACTGTTTTTATACCCATTTTATTCAAAATTTTCTCTCCCCAATATAACCTAGGACTTTCTTTTTGATTTAATTCAGCTAGATTTTTAAAATACGATACTCCCTCTGCTTTTGCTGCTATTAAAAATATAACCAAAAATTCATCTATTGCTTCACTAGTTAAGTTTGCAGGACAATTAATTGGTTTTAGTTTTTTAGGCCCCTCAATTTGAATGTCAGCATTTCTCTCCCCTTTATAAATTTTTTGGTTTTTGAATTTTATTTTAACGCCCATTTTTTTTAAAATTTTGACAATACCAATCCTAGATTGATTAATATTTACATTTTTAACTATCAGTTTAGAATTTACGTTTAGAGCAGTCAGAGCTATAAAAAAAGCACTAGAGCTTATGTCGGATGGAATTCTATAATTTAAACCTTTTATTTTTCTAGCATTTCTTATCTTAATGATATCATAGGATTTTTTTTTATTTACTGTTATTGGAAGATTAAGATATTTACATAAAAGCTCAGTGTGATTTCTTGATTTTTTAGCCTTTATAATTGTGGTACCTTTTGTTCTTAAAGCAGCAAGAATCACAGCGCTCTTACATTGAGCAGACCCCCTTTTTTCAAAATATTTTATTGGTTTGAGATTTGCTGAACCATTTATTGTAAGAGGTAAGCTAATTTGATTTCTTAGTTTAAAACTAGAACCAAATTTTGATAGTGGCTTTGCAATTCTATTAAAATCTCTTTTAGATAAACTTTTATCACCAACTAACTTTATTGGATTAGTTGCATTAATTAAAAGACCAAGAATAAGCCTTCCAAGAGTACCTGAGTTTTTTGCATCAATGATTAAATTTTTTTTATATTTGTAACCATCTAACCCTCTTCCATAAATTTTACATGAGGTTTTATTTAATTTATACTTTATTCCTAATTTATTAATAACACCAAGAGCCGCCACAACATCCTCTGAAATTAATAAGTTTTGTGCTTTGGAAACTCCATTTGCTATAGATGAAAATAATATCCATCTAATACTTATACTTTTATCTCCACTTACTTTGATCGTATTATTAAATCTATTAATTTTCTTTTTAAAAATTATTAAGTTTGGCATTAAAAATTAATTAAATTTGAAACTTTCTCCAAAGTAGGCATTTCTAGCACTAATATTTTTCACTAAATTTGAAGGGGTGTCTTCTGCAACTATTTTTCCATTATTTAAAATCATTGCAACATCAACGCAAGCAAGGAGGTCTCTTGCCTGGTGATCGCATATGCAAATTGTTATGTTATTTTCTTGTTGTAGACTAACAATTATTTCTTGAAGCATTTTAATAGTTAATACATCTAATGCAGCGAAACATTCATCTAATAGTAAAACTTTTGGTTCACTCAAAAGAGATAATGCAATAACTAATTTTTTTTTCTGTCCACCAGATAAAAATTTTGCCTTTATATCTTTTAAATTATCTAGTTCAAATTTTGAGATTAAATAATTGATTCTTTCAGTTCTATAATCCTTATTATCTATAACTATTTCACTTATTGCTTTTAAGTTATCATGAAGAGTTAAGTCATTAAAATATCCACCATATTGAGGCATGTATCCAACTTTAAATTTTTTAGTCCTTAAATATATTGGATATTTTGTTACATCCTCATCTCCAATTTTAATTTTACCACTTTTTGGATTAATCAATCCAGTGATAAGATTGAATATTGTAGATTTACCAACACCATTAGGACCCAGCATACCAAAAATTTGTCCTTCGTTAATTTTAAAATTAATATTATCTAAAATTAATCTATTTCCATAAGCTAATGAAACATTTTCAAATTCTATTAAGGAATTTTTTTTTTGAATGATTTAATTCTAAATTTTTTTATAACTGCCATATTAATTTTTACTTTTTATGTTTACTTTTTTATTATTCTCATACATATAAATTTTTGTATCTTTAGTATTAATATCAACTTCAATTACATCTGCATTTAAAACATTTTCTAAATTTGTATAAACAACATTTCTTGATACAATCATTGAATTTCTTTGTATAGAAAAATCGAGATATTCACTATTAATTTTATTGTCTAAATAATTAACTATTACATTTTTAGAAAAAATTGTATCATTATTATCTGTATTATATTTTCCAAAATCAGAATTTATTGTAATGTTTTTTGAGTCACTAAGCTTAATTAATGCAGATACATCTGTTAAATAAATAATGTTATTGTTTGAGAAATCAATTTCTCCAAATAAAGCTTTAATTATATACTCGTTCCCACCAGCGTCTTTTGATGTATAATTAACATCTTTTAATACGTTAGAATTGTAACCTAGATTATCGGTAGGTAAACTTGTTTTAATTTCAGTATTCTGTTTTTCTTTATTTAAATTCTGCTGATATAAATAAAATAAAATCAATAAAAAAAAAAATACAAAAATAATCTTAGTTATTTTTTTTTTCATTTATGAAATATTAGACTGTAAAATATTGTGTATATGGACTATGCCAATTGTTTTAAATTTTTTTTTCTTGTCATGTACACATAAACAAGTAATTTTTTTAGTATTCATTACAGATAGAGCTTTTGCAGCTAAGACATCTTTTTCAATACTTATGGGGTTTTTGGTCATTATAGATTTTACATTCATAAGATGTAGATTGGAATTTTTTAAATTGAACCTTCTTATTTGACCATCAGTTATAATGCCCGTAGTTTGCCTTTTTTTATTTTGTGCAACTAATACACCTAATTTTTTATCACTTAAAATTTTCAAAGCTTTTTTCATTTTTAAATTTTCGTTAACGAAAGGAATTTTATTTCCAATTAGCATTATATCTTCTACAGTCTTTAATTGTGCACCAAGGTTACCGGCAGGATGAATTTTTTTAAAATCAAGCTTATCAAATTTTTTATATTTCATTGATGCTATAGCTAGCGCGTCTCCTAAAGCTAGCTGAGCAGTAGTACTTGAAGTTGGTACTATACCACCCGACTCTTTTACCTGAGGAATTAGAAGTTTAATATCTGAAGCTTTATATAGAATAGAGTCTTTCTTTGAAACGATACCTATCAAAAATATTTTATTTCTGTTAGCAAATTGAATAATATTTTTAAGTTCATTTGTTTGACCAGAGTTACTAATAATTAATAATATATCTTTTTTTGTTATACTTCCAAGGTCACCATGAGAGGAATCACTTGCGGAAAGATTGAATGAAGGTGTTCCAACTGATGAAAGTGTAGCTGCGATTTTAGATGCAATAAGTCCACTTTTTCCTACTCCACATAATATAACTTTTGATTGACATCTTGCAATTTGGACAACTGCTTTGTTAAAAGAATGATTAATGCTTTGTTTAAGTTTTTGTAAGGCTTTTATTTCAAGATTAATTACATCTTTTGCATCAGAAATAAATTTTTTGCTATTCATCAATGAGACCAAATATCATCTTTAAATAGAGCTAAGTCTAATTTTACCCTAGTTTTTAAAAATTTTAAACATTCCTTATAGAGACTTATTCTATTTTCTCTTTCTAAAATTACATTAAGCTCATTATGTATCTTATGTAAAAAAATAACATCGTTTGCACAATATTTTAGTTGTGCAGGTGATAACTCCCCACCAAAGTCAGAGTTTTGAAATTGTTTACTTATATCTATGTTAACAAACTCTTTAATAAGAGCTTTTAATGAATGCTGATCTGAATAAGATCTAGCTAATTTTGACGCAATTTTGGTATCTAGAATATTATTAGTGTCAGTTTTTAAATAATATTTAATATGAGCTAGATCTGCTCTACCATAGTGAAAAATTTTTGTAATATTTTCATCATTAAGTATTTTTATTAGGTTAGGAGCATTGTAATTTTTTCTATCAAATTGAACTATATGAGCATCAGAGTTGCCTGTTGATATTTGAATTAAGCATAATGGGTCACGTCTGACATTTAAACCCATAAATTCACCATCTACAGCTAAAATATTGCCTAATTCTAAATCATCTGGTAAGTCATTTTTGTGAAGTTTAATATTAACGCTCATTTTTAATTATATATATATGAAAGAAAAAAATTGTCTAATTTTTGGCGGTAGTGGCCAAATTGGTCGTAACTTACTTAGAAAACTTACAAAAAACAACTATAGAGTAACTGTAGTAACCAGAAACATTCATCAAAAAAGTTATATTATAAAAACTCAAGCAAATGCTGGATATATAGAAATAGTTGAAGCAAGTATTTATGAAGAGGACAAACTAAGAAATCTTTTTAAAAATGCACACATATGTATAAATTTAATAGGTATTTTATTTGAAAAAAAAGGGGGAAACACATTTAAGAATGTCCATACTATTTTTCCAGGTTTGTTAGCAAAATTTTGTAAAGAATTTAATTTAGAACATTTTATTCATTTATCTGCCCTAGGTATTAACGAAGCAAAAGATAGTATTTATGCCCAAAGTAAACTTGAGGGGGAAAAAAATATTTTAAGAAACTTTCCTTTAGCAACCATTCTTAGACCTTCCGTGGTTTATTCTGTGGATGATAATTTTACTACAAATTTTATGACACTTCTTAGCAGACTACCTTTTTTTCCACTTTACTATGAAGGTAAAACAAAATTTGCTCCTATTCACTGCTCTGATTTAACTGATACTATATTCCATGTAATTTCAAAAAAAATACAATCTAAAATTATAGAGTGTGTTGGTCCAGAGGAAATATCCTTTAAAGATATATTGGTTAGATTATTAAAATTAATTGACAAAGAAAGAATTTTGATACCTATGCCTTTAGTAATGGCTAAACTTTCAGCAAAGTTTTTTGAAATGTTACCAAACCCTCTATTAACTACAGATCAGTTAAAACTACTTAGGTATGATAATATCAAATCAAATAAATATAAAACTAATAGTGAAATTGGTGTTCCAAGTGTTAAATTATTTGACGAAGAAGTTAAAAAATACTGTTATATGTGGAGAAAAGGTGGGCAATTTTCAACTGATAAATACAAGTCAAAAAAATAAAAAAAAATTTTTAAGCTGATTTATCTTTTTTTACAATAAAGTCTGACTCTTCAATCTTTTCTGTAGCCTCTTCTTTTTTACCTTTAGGTTGATAAGCATATAATAGATGAAGTTTACAATAAGAAAAATCTTTTAATGAAGACCTTCCACAAAAATAAAATGTTTTTTCATTAGGGTGGCCTATTGGCCACTTACATGAATTTTCATCAAGCTCTTCAAGCTGTTTTGGATTTTCAGGCTCAAAATCTTTTTCAATTATTAAAGATTTAAATTTACTTTTTCGTCCTCTTACTTGTTGATCATTTCTTTTGTCGTTTGAATTTATAAAACTTGAGCTTCTTGAGGCGCTTCTTGTTTTAATTTTTGCGGATAAGTTTAATCTATGGGCTTTGCCGATAACAGCATTTCTACTAATTCCTCCTATTATCTCAGCTATTTGGCTAGCCGTACTTCCTTTACCCCACAACTCCTTAAGTTTAGCTACTTTTTCTTCAGTCCAACTCATATAGTCTATATATAGTATTAAATTAATTTTGTATAACAATATAGAGCTATATAAATATATTAAACAACTGTAATTTGTTAGTTATCAACAAATACTTAATTTTTTTAAAAAATACATTTTTCAATCATAACTTGAATTTAGTCATTAAATTTATAATAACTAAAAATAATAATGAGCAACATAGCAAAAAATTATAACAGAAGAAAAATTTCCTTCAAATATGGAAAAGGAAGTTATTTATTTTCAACTGATGGTAAAAAATATTTAGATTTTGTACAGGGTATTGCAGTTAATTCACTTGGTCATGCAAACCCCAAATTAGTAAAAGCAATTAATAATCAATCAAAAAAACTTTGGCATGTTTCAAACTCATTTATTATTCCAGAGGGAGAAAAATTAGCTAAAAAATTAGCTAAAAAAACATTTGCAGATTATGTTATTTTTCAGAACAGTGGCGCTGAAGCTACCGAAGCTGCAATCAAAGTAGCTAGAAGATACTTTTTTTCTATTGGAAAACCAAAAAAAAATAGAATTCTATGCATAAAAAATTCTTTTCATGGAAGAACTTTAGCTGCAATTTATGCAAGTGGTTCAAAAAAGATGACAGAGGGATTTGGTCCAAAAATACAGGGTTTCGATCACTTTGAGTTTGGAAATCATAAGTCACTAAACAAAAAGATTAAAAAGAATACAGCTGCTATAATGATTGAAACCATACTTGGAGAGGGTGGCATTAAAGTTATACCAGATTGGTGCTTAAAAGAATTAAGAAAAATTTGTACTAAAAAGAAAATATTATTAATAATGGACGAGGTTCAATGTGGAATAGGAAGATCTGGAGACTTCTTTGCTTTCGAAAGATCTAAGATCAAACCCGATATTGTTCCAATTGCAAAAGGTATAGGAGGTGGATTTCCAATAGGAGCAGTTTTAATGAATAAAAAAGTTGCAGCAGGAATGACAGCTGGAACTCATGGCTCCACTTTTGGTGGAAATCCTTTAGCTATGGCAGTAGGAAATTCAGTAATTGATATTATTTTAAATAAAAAATTTTTGAATAATGTAAAAAGTATCTCTGAATACTTTTTATTAAATTTAAATCATATTAAAAACAAATATCCTAAAATTATTAAACAGATAAGAGGAAGAGGATTATTGATAGGAATACAACTACACAAAAATCAAGTTAATTTTATAAAAAAACTTACAGAAAATAAATTATTAACTATTAGAGCTGCTGAAAACGTAGTAAGAGTTTTACCACCACTTAATGTGAAAAAAAATGAAATTAATCAAGCTTTAAAGATAATAAATAAAGTTTGTTCAGAAATACAATAAAATGAAACATTTTATTAATTTGAAAGATATTTCATCTAAAGACCTTAGAAAAATAATCTTAGATGCTAAAAAAAGAAAAAATATAAGAAAAAAATTGAACACACTAGAGGTTGATAAGGGAGCTCCTTTAAAAGGAAAATTATTAATACAAATGTTTGAAAAATCTAGCTTAAGAACAAGATTAAGTTTTTATTTAGCAATAAAACAATTAGGTGGAGGCACCGTAACTCTTAGATCTAATGAGCTTCATCTTGGTCAAGGCAGTGAAAGTATAGCAGATACAGCAAAGATACTCTCTACTTATGGTGATGGCTTCATGATTAGAACAGATGATGATAAAAAAATTGAAAATTTTAAAGAACATTTATCAATACCTATAATCAATGGTTTAAGTCCTTCTTCTCATCCAACACAAGTATTATCAGATGTTTTTACTGTAGAGGAGATAAAAAAAAAACCTATTTCAAAATTAAAGATTTGTTGGATAGGAGATTCCAATAATGTATTGGATAGCTTAATAGCTGCATCAGTAAAATTTTCATTTAAATTAACTATTGGATGTCCAAAAAAATTTGAACCATCAAAAAATGTTTTAGAATGGGTTAGGAAAAATAAAAAAAAAATATTTATTTTTAACGACCCCAAAAAAGCTGTAAAGGGTTCAGATGTAATTTTTTCTGATAAAGTAATTTCTTTAAATGATAAAGTTAATAAAAGAAAAAAAACTGAACAATTTAAAAGATTTAAAATAAATCAAAAATTAATTAGACATGCAAAAAAAGATTGTATTTTTCTTCACTGTTTGCCTAGAGGTTCAGAAGTTAGTAATGATATTTTTTTAGGAAAACATTCTCGTGTTTGGCAACAAGCCTTAAATAGAGTTCATGTTCAAAAAAGTATACTATTATATTGTTTTGGAAAACTAAGGTAATATTAAAGGATTATCAGAATTTTGATTTAAATATTTGATTACAGACGCTCTATCTTTTTCTTTCCTTAATCCAGCAAAAGCCATTTTTGTTCCTTTGATCCATTTTGCAGGTTTAACTAAATAACCGTTTAGCTCTTCTAAGGTCCATTCTTTATCATATGAGGCCAAAGCTTTAGAGTACTTATAGTCCTCAACAATTCCAACTTTTCGTCCAACCACATTATATAAAGCTGGACCAATATTGTTTTTTCCACCCTTATTTATTGAGTGACACGCAGCACATTTTTTAAAAACTTTTTCACCTATAGTAACATCTCCCATTGCCATTAAGGCTGCTATATCTATTTTTTCAACCACATTAGTTTTTGTTGAAGATGATACCTTCGTTGTTTCTACTATTTCAACTGAATATCCAGGGGTTTTAGGTTTTTCGACATGAAAAATAATATTTGATAATTTTCCAATTCCAATAATCAAAAGAGCAACCATTAAAACTGCTGCAACTATTTTATTAATTTCAAAAGAATCCATTTTTCTAAATATTATTTTGAACGTATATCACGATAAATTAAAAAATTACTAAATTTTAATGTATAAATTTGCCTCTATTTGAATTTAATGAGTATAATAAAAATGAAATATTAATGAAAACATTGATTATTATACCCTCAAGAATGGCAGCCTCAAGGTTGCCTGGAAAGCCCTTATTAAAAATAAATGATTTATCAATTATTTCGCATGTATTTAGAAAAGCACAAGATGCCAATATTGGTGAAGTAGTTGTTGCCACAGAGGATCAAGAGATAGTTGATGATGTTGTTAAAAATGGAGGAAGAGCTATTCTAACTAGTAGAAATCATAAAACTGGAACCGATAGAGTTTATGAGGCGGTCCAAAAATTAGAAATTAAAGGTGTAGATTTAGTTATGAATTTACAAGGAGATGAACCAGCAATAAACATTGAAGACATAGTAAAATTAAATAAAAAAATGATAATTAATGCGTCTAAACTAGGTACACTTGCAAGTAAATCAAAAAATTTTAAAGATTTAGAAAATAAAAATATTGTAAAAGTTATAATTAAAAAAGATTTTAAAAAAGATGAATTTCCAGAGGCTGAGAACTTTATTAGAAAGACAAAAAAAACTAAAAATATTTATAATCACATTGGTGTCTATTGTTATTCAAAACAAACCTTAGAAAAATTTGTTAAATTAAATCAATCAAAAAATGAGATTAAAAATAAATTAGAACAGTTAAGAGCATTAGATAATGACATTAGTATTAATGTTGCTCTAGCTAAATCATCTCCTATAGGAGTTGATACAGAAGAAGATTATCTAGCCTTAAAAAAAATTATGTAATATAAATTAAAATGAATAAAATTTATTTTCAAGGTACTTTTGGAGCATATTCTCACTTAGCAGCTTTATCAGTTAATCCCGATGCAAAAATTTTGCCTTGCAAAACTTTTGATGAGTGTTTTAATAAAGCAATAACAGAACCTAATTGTAAGATCATTATTCCTGAGTCTAACAGGATAACAGGAAATATTGGAATTGAATATTTAATATTTAAACATAGACTAAATATTTATATGGAGCATTTTCAAAAAATTGAACATAATTTATTGGGGTTACCAGGTACAAAACTTAGCGATATAAAAGAAGTTTATTCTCATGCCCAAGGTTTATCGCAATGCTCTAAATTTATAAAAAAAAATAATCTCACAGAGCATATTAGAGCCGATACAGCAGGGTCTGCAGAAATGATATCAATAAAAAAAGATTTAAAGCAGGCTGCAATAGCATCCTCTTTATGTGCTGATATTTATGGATTAGAAATAATTAAAAAGAATATTGAAAATGAAAAAGGTAATTTAACAAGATTCTTAGTAATGGGAAAAAATATTTATCAACCAGAATTTAAAAGTGAAAAATATATAACATCTTTTTTATTTAAACTAAAAAGTAAGCCTGCCGCTCTATATCAATCTTTAGGAGGTTTTGCAATTAATGGTGTGAACTTAACTAAGCTGCAGAGCTATCCAGAAAAAAATACTTTTGATTCTTATTTTTTTTTATGTGATTTAGATGGGCATATTGAAGAGCAAAAAGTACAGAAATCTTTGAAAGAATTAGGTCTTCATTGTGAAGATTTTCACGTCTTGGGTGTTTTTAAGGCTGATAAGTTAAGAGAAAAAAAAAATTAATCTTTTCTTGTAGAATAGAAAACATAACTGCTATAATAGTTTTGGAGGCTAGAGGTGGATCCTGCTTGAACCCGACCAGATCTTAACGGAAGCAATCGTAGAGACAGTTATTCAGGTTCTAGTCTCCTTATAAAAATTAATATGAACAATAACTCTAATGTGCTGGCTTTAAAATATAGACCACAAACATTTGATGATCTTATTGGTCAAGAAGTAATTGTAGAAACAATAATAAATTCAATAAAAGCAGATAAAATACCAAATGCTTATTTGTTTTCAGGCATTAGAGGTATTGGAAAAACAACAATCGCAAGAATAGTAGCTAAGACCATTAATTGTACAAATGGAATTGAAAATAAATGTAAAGGATGTGTTAACTGTGATGCAATTGCAAGTTCTAATCACATAGATGTTTTAGAAATGGATGCCGCAAGTAAGACAGGGGTGGATGATGTAAGAGATTTGATTGAATTTTCACGATATGGACCTACTTCCTCTAAATATAAAATATTTATTATTGATGAAGTACACATGTTAAGTAAGCAGGCCTTTAACGCTCTATTAAAAACGTTAGAGGAACCACCAAAGTATCTTAAATTTATTTTTGCTACTACAGAAATTAAAAAGATACCAGTAACAGTAGTTTCAAGATGTCAAAGGTTTGATCTATCAAGAATTAAATCATCAGAATTATTTGAGTTTTTAAGAAAGATAAAAGATAAAGAAAATGGTAAAGTTTCTGATGAAGCTCTTAGATTAATTGTTAAAATTTCAGAAGGATCTGTCAGAGACGCCCTATCTTTATTAGATAGAGGTATATTAAGTATAGAAAAAAATTCAGAATTAGACTTATTTAATGCACAAAAAATTTTTGGTCATTTTGATAAATCTCAATTAATAGATTTGTTTGAGTTAATATTAAAAGGTGAAGAAAATAAAGTAATTGATAATTATAGAAAAATTTATGATCAAGGTGTTGAGCCAAAAGTATTTATCAATGATTTTTTAGAACTTTTATATTATTTTAAAAATATAAACTCTTTAACCTTGGAAAGTTCAAATTTTTCTTTGAATGATGAGGAATTTAAAAAAATTAAGAATATCTCTAATCAAGTAAACACAGATGTAATTATTTTATTCTGGCAGTTTGCAATTTCTTCACTTGAAGAACTAGATATAGTATCTAATCAAAATTTATCTATCGAAATGTTTTTAATAAGATTGATGTATATAAGTTCAATGAAATCAGAAATACCATTAGAAGATAAATTTGAGAAAGATAACACTAGCAATTTAGCTAATGTAAATATGCAAGATATTGAAAACAATCTTAAAACAGTGGATCAAATTAAAAATATTGCTCAAGAGGAAAAAATTAAACCAGACATAAAAGATGAACAAAAAATAAATGATAACAATTTTATCAACTCATTTGACAAATTGCTCTCTTTTTGTCTTGAAAAAAAAGAAATAAAATTAAAATACGAGCTTGAAAAAAATGTAAATCTTGTAAAATTTGAAAGAAACAGAATTGAAATTTCTTTTAATGATAATTTAGATAAAAACTTTGTCAAAGAACTCTCTTCGAAGCTTTTCGATTGGACAGGTGAAAGGTGGATAATTACGTTCAGTAAATCCCAAGGGGAAATGTCTGTGAAAGAAAAACAATTAGATAAAAAAGATAAATTAATTGATGAGGTTAAAAACTTACAAATTTACAAAAATGTAATGGAGAAATTTCCTGATGCAGAATTAGTGGATGTTAAATTAAATAAAAAAGAGGATTAAAATGACAGAGTTTACAAAAATCTTAAATAAAGCTAAGGAATTAGAGACTAAAATGAAGGAAAGCCAAGAAAAAATAAAACAAATTAGAGCAGAAGGTGTCTCTGGATCTAATTCAGTTAAAATTGTGCTTGATGGAGAAGGTGAGATGCATAATATCCAAATATCTGACGAAATTATAAAAGAAGAAAAATCTATAATTGAGGATTTGATAGTAGCCGCACATAACAACGCAAAATCTCAACTTAAATCAAAGACCTCGGAAGAAATTTCAAAGGCCACAGGTGGTTTAGGTATACCTGGCTTTAAATGGCCATTATAATAAATGCAAAATATTAGTGAGATAGAAGAATTAATTAAATTAATATCAAAACTCCCTGGTTTAGGACCTAAATCAGCGAAAAGAATTGTATTAAAACTAATCAACAACCGTGACGAACTTGTTAAACCAATGGCAAGTATATTGGCTCAAGTTTACAAAAATGTAGTTAGATGCAATTCTTGTGGAGCTTTAAAATCAATATCAAATGGATGTCTTAATTGTGAAAATACAAAAAATAAATATGATAAAATTTGTGTAGTCGAAGATATTGCAGATCAATGGTCAATTGAAAATTCAAATATTTTTCAAGGTTACTTTCATATTTTGGGTGGAACGATTTCATCTATTGGGCAAAAAAAAGAAGATCTTTTAATAAATTCACTAGTAGATAGAGTAATCAAAGATAATATTGAAGAAGTAATACTTGCAACAAGTTCGACTGTAGAAGGACAAACTACTGCTTATTATATTCAAGAAAAACTAAAAAATACTAAGGTTAAAATAACTAAATTAGCTCAAGGACTTCCAGTTGGAGGAGAGATTGAAAGTTTAGATGACGGTACTTTATTTTCAGCTTTTAAAAATAGAACTAGATTAAATTCAGAGTCAAACTGATTTTTTAATTAATCTATTAAAATGTAATAAGGGTTCAGTATATCCAGAAGGTTGATATTTCCCATGAAAAACTAAATCACAAGCAGCTTTAAAAGCAACAGATTTTTCAAAATGAACAGCCATTGGTTGGTATGGATCTTGACCTTTCATACTACTATCTTTGAGGTTTTGAAAATCAACAATTTTAGCCATTTTTTTCATAATTTCTAAAACTTGTTTTTTACTGCACACACCATGATGCAACCAGTTAGCAATAAGCTGACTGCTAATTCTACAAGTTGCCCTATCTTCCATTAATCCAATTCCATTAATATCTGGAACTTTTGAACATCCAACCGATTGATCTATCCATCTTACAACGTAACCTAAAATACCTTGGCAGTTATTCTTTAATTCTCTTTCAATTGTTTGTTTAGACCATTTAGGGTTATGACTTACAGGTATCGTAATTAAGTGATTTAAATCTGCTGATTTTCTTTTTTTTATTTTTTTATGTAAAGCAAAAACATCAACCTCATGATAATGTAGTGCATGAAGTGAAGCTGCAGTGGGTGATGGGACCCAAGCGCAATTTGCTCCAGATTGGGGATGTGAAATTTTTTGAGACATCATCTCTTTTAATAAATCTGGCATTGCCCACATTCCTTTACCAATTTGAGCTTTACCAGAAAATCCACATATTAAACCTATATCTACATTGTTATTTTCGTACGCATTAATCCACTTAGTTGACTTCATATCGCCCTTTAAAACCATTGGGCCAGTCTCCATAGAGGTATGTATTTCATCTCCAGTTCTATCTAAAAAACCTGTGTTGATAAAAAAAACTCTTTTTTTTAATATTCTTATACACTCTTTTAGATTTACCGATGTTCTTCTCTCTTCATCCATAATCCCACATAAAATTTGATTAGGTTTTAATTTTAAAACTCTTTCAACTTTACTAAATATTAAATTTGTAAATTCACATTCTTCTGGTCCATGCATTTTTGGTTTTACAATATAAATTGAATTAACTCTTGAATTTCCTTTTCTTTTAAAATCATGAAGACATGCAGTAGAAGTTATAAAGGCATCTAAAATTCCTTCTGGGCATTCGGATCCATCTTTTAAAAGAATTGCGTGGTTAGTCATAAGATGACCTACATTCCTATTAAGTAATAATGATCTTCCATGTAATTTAATTTTTTGATTATTGAATGATCGGTATTCTCTATCAGGATTTAATTTTCTATTTATTATTTTACCTTTTTTTGAAAATTTTGAACTTAGACTACCTTTCATTAATAATAACCAATTTCTGTATCCAACAACCTTATCTTCTGCATCTACAGCTGCTACGCTATCCTCATGATCACAGATTGTTGATATAGCAGATTCTAATATAACATCGTGAATTTTTAGTGGATCTTGATTTCCCTCAGGATTGTTTATTTCTAACTTTTCATTATGATCAAATAATATATCTATATGAAGATTATTATTTTTAAATAAAAGAGATGATAATCTATTATTATTTTTTTTATAACCAGTTAATTGTTTTTTATTTTTTAATTCAATATTTAGTTTGCCATTAATTATATTTGGAACAATATCTAAATTTTTCCAACTTCTATTCTTAAGAGGAATATATCTATCCAAAAGTTCTCTAGTATATTCAATAACTTCTTTTCCTCTAATTGGGTTATAGGTTTTACCTTTGACTGCGCCTTTAGTCTCAGGAATAATGTTTGATCCATATAAACTATCATACAGACTAACCCATCTTGCATTAGCTGCATTTAATAAAAATCTTGCGTTAGAAACTGGACAAACTAATTGAGGGCCACAAATACTCGAAATTTCTTTATCAACATTTTTAGTTTGAATCTTAAAATTTGGGCCTACATTTTTAATATAATCGATCTTCTTTAAAAATCTTTTATATTCAATAAAATTAAAACTTTTACTTTTTCTCTCAAGATGAAAAGAGTCTATAGATTTTTGTATTCTTTCTCTAATTTCTAGAAGCTTTTTATTTTTCGGAGCCAAAAAATGAACTGCATCACTGAAACCTTTCCAAAATTGCTTTTTTGAAACACTAGTTCCAGGCAATAACTCCTTATTTACAAAATTCAAAAGTACACTTGAAACCGATAAATTGAATATTTTTACAAATTTTTCTTTTTTTTTCATTTATATTAATTATATCATTTTATTATCTAATTTTAGTTTATAAAGAAATTAATATGAAAAATTATCTTAATTTTGAAAAAGAAGTAGAAAAACTTGAGTATGAAATAGAAAAATTAAAAGATCCCTATAATCAAGATGGTTTATCTGAGGTAGATACTCAAAAAATTTCAACTACTCAGGCAGAGGTAGATAAAAAATTGAAAGAGATATACTCAAATTTAGACCCATGGCAAACTACAATGGTTGCTAGACATGAGGATAGGCCAAAAGCTAAATTTTTTATCGATAATTTGTTTAATGATTTTATTTCATTATCTGGTGACAGGTATTATGGTGAAGATAGGTCTGTAATCACAGGTTTTGCAAAATTTAATGGAATTTCGGTTTTAGTTATCGGCCAAGAAAAAGGAGAAGATCTAGAGTCTAGAATTGATAGAAATTTTGGAATGATGAGACCTGAGGGTTATAGAAAAACTATAAGATTAATGAAATTGGCTAATAAATTTAATATTCCTATTATATCATTCATTGACACACCTGGTGCTTATCCTGGAGTAGGGGCAGAAGAAAGAGGTCAAGCTGAGGCCATAGCTAAGTCAATTGAGTGTTGTATGGAATTAAAAGTTCCCACATTAGCAATAATTATTGGTGAGGGAGGATCTGGTGGTGCAATAGCTTTAGCTTCTTCTAATAAAGTAATTATGTTTGAAAATGCAATTTATTCAGTTATATCGCCAGAGGGCTGTGCAACAATATTATGGCGAGATCCAAAAAAAATGCTTGATGCAGCAAAAGCGATGAAATTATCAGCTAAAGATTTACTGGAGTTAAAAGTTGTAGATGAAATAATTCCAGAACCATTAGGTGGAGCACATAGAGATAGAGATTTGATTTTAAAAAATGTCAAATTCTCTTTGACAAAAAACTTAGAAAGTTTTCTACAAAAATCACCTGATGAAATTATTACAGAGCGAAAGGACAAATTTCTTCGAATAGGAAGAAATAAAGGATTTGTTACTGATAAAAATACCTTAGATAGCCTGACATTTCAAACTAGTAAAATAAAAAATATTTTTAAAACTAATTTATTTAAAATATTAATTATATTCTTTATTTTATTATCACTGTATTTATCTTTTTACTTAAAAATATTATAGCGCACCACAGCATCTCTTATATTTTTTCCCCGAACCACAAAAACATGGTTCATTTCTGCTCATTTTTTTACCCTTCATCAATGAATTAACTTCAGAAGGTTTTTTAATTTCATTATTTTCCTCTTCCTTTTGTACCACTTTTAAATTCATAAGAATATTTATATAATCAAATTTAAGTTTATCTAATAGATTACTAAATAATTCAAATGCCTCTTTTTTATATTCAATCAAAGGATCTCTTTGTCCATAAGATCTTAGACCTATTACTTGTCTTAGTTGTTCTAAATATTGAATATGTGATTTCCAATTTAAATCAATAGTTTGTAGAAAGATTCTTTTTTCTAATTCTTTTGCATTATTCTCGTTAAGTTGCTCAATTCTTTGATTTCTAGAATTATTAAATTTATTAAATATTTTTTTTTTAAACTCTTGATCATTTAATTTTAAAAAATCTATTAATTCATTGTTATTTAAGCTATTACCCATCACTGATTTAACTCGGTTTTCAAAATCTTTATTATTAGGGTTAGATAAATTTTTTATTTTTTTATTTATTAGGTCCTCTATAATTTCTTTTATAAATTCATTTGAGTATTCAAAAATCTTATTACTATCCATTGCGCTTTTTCTTTGTGAAAAAATAACATGTCTTTGATCATTTAAAACATTATCAAATTTTATTAATGTTTTTCTTATATCAAAATTCCTTGCCTCAACCTTTTGCTGTGCTCTTTCTAAGGCTTTATTTATCCAAGGGTGATCAATACTTTCTCCATCTTTTAGTCCTAATTTTTCCAACATATTTGTCATTGATTCTGATCCAAAAATTCGCATTAAATCATCTTCCAAACTAACATAAAAAACAGACTTACCTTCATCGCCTTGTCGTCCAGCTCGGCCTCTGGCTTGATTATCAACTCTTCTGGACTCCATTCTTTCGGTTCCTATTACAAATAAACCTCCTAATGACTTAATTTCTTGTTTGTAAATTTTTAATGTTTCATCTGGAGTAGACCCCTTTTTACCTCCAAGCTGAATATCTACACCACGACCAGAAATACTTGTGGTGATAATTACTGAACCTTTTTTTCCAGCATTAGCAATAATCTCTGCTTCATTTTCATGGTTTTTAGCATTTAAAATTACATGTTTTATATTTTTTTTTTTAAAAGTTCTGAATAAATTTCAGATTTATTTATACTTGATGTAAAAATCAAAAGAGGCTGTCCAGTTAAGTTACACTCAATAACTTTTTCAATAATAGCATTATTTTTTTCAGCCTCAGTTCTAAAAATTTGATCGTTATAGTCTTTTCTAACCATATTTTTATTGGTAGGGATAACGACCACTGGTAATGAATATATTTCAAAAAATTCTTGAGATTCTGTAGCAGCAGTTCCTGTGCAACCTGATATTTTTTTATAAAGCTTAAAATAATTTTGATAAGTAATTGAAGCTAAGGTATGGTTTTCTAATTCAATATTTAATTTTTCTTTTGCCTCTAGTGCTTGATGAAGTCCATCTCCAAATCTTCTACCTTCTAAAATCCTTCCAGTAAGTTCATCTATAATTTTTAAATTTCCATTTTGGATAATATAATCTTTACCTTTCTCAAATAGATAATGTGCTCTCAATGCTTGATTAACATGATGCACAAGGTGTAGATTTTCAGGATCATAAAAATTATTATTTTTTAAAATTCCAGCATTTGAAAAAATCTTTTCAACATTATTAATACCGTCATTTGTTAACAGAATATTTTTATCTTTTTCATCAATTTCATAATCATTTTTACTTAATAATTTTGTCAATTTATCAATTGCCTGATATTGATCAGTTTTATCTTCTGCTGCACCAGATATAACTAAAGGCGTTCTTGCCTCATCTATTAAGCAAGAGTCAATTTCATCTACAATTGAAAAATGGTGTCCTCTTTGAACTAATTCTTCCTTGGCATACTTCATGTTATCTCTTAAATAATCAAAACCTAATTCGCTGTTAGTTGCGTAAGTTATGTCGCAATCATAATTTCTCTTTCTAGTCTCATCATTTTGATCATTGTTAATGTAGCCTGAGGTTATTCCTAAAAAATTATAAATTTGTCCCATTTCTAACGAGTCTCTTTTCGCTAAATAATCATTCACTGTTACAACATGAACTCCATCTTTGTTCAAAGCATTAAGATAAGCTGCTAAGGCTATAGTTATAGTTTTACCCTCCCCAGTTCTCATCTCAGCAATTTTACCTTCGTGTAGCACTATCCCTCCAATAAGCTGAACATCATAATGCCTTTCATCTCTAGTTCTTTTAGAAGCTTCTCTGACTAAGGCAAAAGCTTCTGGTAAGATTTCATCTAAACTTTTTCCATTTTGTAACTGTTCCTTTAATATAAGTGTTTTTTTAGGGAAATCTTCATCGTTTAATTTTTTGATATTATTTTCAAGAGCATTAACTTTATTTACAATTTTTTTAATTCTATCTAGTTCTTTTTGATTACTAGATTTGATAAAACGCGAAATTAAATTTAACGGATTGAACATTTATTTGATTTATTCTTTACTTATATCGTTTAATATATGTATTAAATAAATAATTTAAATACTATGGGCATTAATTTAACAAATTTTTTATACTCTAAATCAAAAAAGACTAGAATGATTGATTTTCAGGACTTAGATCATATTGATGGCATGTCCATTTCAGTTGGAAGTGCAAATTTATATAAAGATAAACGAGATGATGTTGCCTTATTTTATTTTAGGGAAGGAGCAAATTACGCCTCAGTATATACTAAATCTAAAATAATTTCTGAGAATATTAAATGGAATCTAAATCAAAGAAATAAAAAAGTTTTTTCGTTAATTGTAAATTCAAGAAATGCAAATGCTTTCACCGGTAAACAAGGTTATCAAAGTTTACAAATTATAGCAGACTTGCTCGCCAAAAATTTGACAGAAATACAAATTAAAGATGAGGAGTTTCCAAAAAATATTAACTCAAATCAGATTATTTTCGGTTGTACAGGTACCATAGGAGAAAAATTTCCTTGTGATGCAATTGCAAGTCAAATTCCTAATTTAACAAATAAAATTCAGTATACTCAAAATAAATTTATATGGATGAAGGCAGCACTTGCCATGATGACAACTGATACTAAACCTAAATTAGCTATGGAGGAATGTAAAATAGGTAATGAAAAAATTAAGATTTATGGAATTGCAAAAGGATCAGGTATGATACATCCAAATATGGCTACAACGCTAGCATACGTTTTTACAGATGCAAATTTATCTAATGAAATATTAAATAAATTATTAAAAAGAAATATTGAAACAACATTTAATTCAATATCTTGTGATAGTGATACAAGTACAAATGATATGGTTTCATTATTTTCAACAGGAATGATTAAACACCACCACATAAAAAATATCAATGATAAGAAGATTCAAAACTTTGATAAATCATTAAATAGCGTTCTATTAAATTTAGCAAAAAGAGTTGTATCTGATGGGGAGGGGGCCTCAAAATTTATTTCATTATACATACGAAACTGTAAAACAGAGGTAGATGCCAAAAAAATTGGTTTTTCTATAGCTAATTCTCCGTTAGTTAAAACAGCGATAGCCGGTGAAGATCCTAATTGGGGCAGAATTATTATGGCAATAGGAAAAGCAGGTCCAGATATTAATTTAAAAAAACTAACTATTAAATTTGGTGAAATTACAATAATTCAAAATGGTAAACTGCATGAAACTTATGAAGAAGCAAAAGTTTCAAATTACATGAAAAATGAAAATTTAGATGTATATATAGATATTTTTACTGGATCAAAAAATTTTACTGTTTACACGATGGATTTGACTAAAGAATATATTAAGATAAATTCTGACTATAGAAGTTAAATATTGAATTTATTTAAAAGATAATTATTTAATCATTATGATAAAATACAGGCTTGAATGTAAAAGTTGCAATGAAAATTTTGACAGTTGGTTTTCTTCATCAAATGAATATGAAAAGCTTAAAACTAAGAAACTTTTAACTTGTCACTTTTGTAATTCATTAAAAGTTGAAAAAACTCTGATGGCTCCAAGGTTAAATAGTAAAAATAATTTTAGAGAAAAATCTGATTTAACAAATAACAATTATATTAAGAAAACTATCAGAAACTACCAAAAATTTATAAGAGATAATTTTAAATTCGTTGGAGAAAATTTTGCTTATGAGGCCAGATCAATTCATTATGATAATAAAAAAAAAGATAAGGGGATTTATGGGAGTGCCTCAAAAAAAGATATTCAAGAATTAAGGGAAGAAGGAATAGATACCCAGATTATACCCTGGCTAAAAGATAAAGAAAATTAATTTTTTAAAAATTTTCCAATGTAATTTACTGATAGATCTTTTGATAAACTCCATTCATCTGTTAAAATATTAAAATTCATACCATCTATTCCTTTAGAATTTAAATTATGTTTTTTTAATATTTTCTCTAAATATTCAGGTTTCACAAATTTTTCCCACTCATGTGTTCCTATTGGAAGCCAACCCAAAATATATTCAGCTCCTATAATTGCAAATATATAGGATTTAAAAGTTTTATTTATAGTGGCAACAAACATTAATCCATTTTTTTTTAAAAGTTTTGAAGAGGACTTGAGAAAATAATTTACATCTTCAACATGTTCAACTATTTCCATGTTTAAAATGACATCAAATTTTTTTTTAATCTTAAGATTTTCTGGGGATGTACAAAAATATTTAATATTAAGGTTATTATTTTGAGCGTGAAGTTTTGCAATTTTAATATTTTTATCTGATGCATCAATACCAGTTACATTAGCACCCATTCTAAACATCGGCTCTGAAAGTAGCCCACCACCACACCCAATATCTAAAATTTCAATTTTTTTAAGAGGATTTCTTTTATCTTTTAGCTTAAAATTACTGATTATATTTTCTTTAATATATTTAATTCGAATAGGATTAAATTTGTGTAGTGGTTTGAATTTTCCATTTGGATCCCACCATTCATCTGCCATTTTTGAAAATTTTTCTATTTCTTTTTTATTTACACTACTCATGATAGATAATTAGTTGACATAACAATTTAGATGTATTTTATCAAATATTAATTAAATTATAATTATAAAATAGAATCAATGAATACGGTTGTACTAAAATTTGGCGGAACATCTGTTGGAAATGTTGATAGAATTAAAAAAGTTTGTAAAATTATATCTTTTTACAAGAAGAATAAGAAAAGAGTTCTAGTCGTTTCATCAGCTATGAGTGGTGCTACTAACGATCTAGTTAAGATATCTGAATTAATTAGCGACAACTTTGATAAGGCGGAGTACGACGCATTAGTATCTACGGGAGAACAAGCTTCATGTGCTTTAATTGCTGGTAGGTTAAATCATTTGGGCATTAAATCGAGATCATGGATGTCATGGCAAATACCTGTAGAAACTGAAGGCGCACATTCTGTTGCAAGAATTAGTAGAATTAACGTCAAAGGATTAAATAATTTTTTAAAACAGGGTGGAGTTCCCATCGTTGCTGGTTTTCAAGGTTTAAATAATAAAAATAGAATTACCACTATTGGGAGAAGCGGTTCTGATGCTACAGCAATTATGTTAGCAAAATTTATTAAAGCTGATGAGTGTATAATATATACGGATGTAGATGGAGTTTATACTACAGATCCTAGACAATATAAAAATGCTAAAAAAATTAAAAAAATATTTTATGATGAAATGCTGGAGATGGCATCTTTAGGCTCAAAAGTTATGCAACCCACCTCGGTTCAGGATGCGAAGCTAAATGATATAAATATACAAGTTAAATCTTCGTTTAGAAAGAATACTGGAACATTAATAACAGGATTAAAAAAATCTTTTAGTGATAAGATCATTACAGGAATTTCATCAACTAAAAATGATGCAAAAATCACAATTGTAGGAGTTAAAGATAGGCCAGGTATTGCAGCATCAATATTTAAACCGTTATCTAAAAATTTAATTAACGTCGATATGGTTGTTCAAAATATTTCTCAAAATGGAAAAGAAACTGATCTTACATTTACAATTAAATCTGAAGATTTTAAAAAAACAGAAAAATTAATAAAAAAAAATAAAAAGATAACATATAAAAAAATATCATTTGATAAAAATGTTTCAAAGGTTTCCATTATAGGTGTTGGAATGATCACTTCTCCTGGTATTACTTATAGAATGTTTAAAGCTTTAGCTTCAAAAAAGATAAATATTTTAGTCATTTCTACTTCAGAAATAAAGATTTCTGTTTTAGTCTCAAGAGAAAATGTAAAAAAAGCAATAGCAGTTTTACATAAAGAATTTAACTTGGATTAGTTCAATGAGCATCAGACCATTTAGAGACATCAAAAGAAAAAAAACAAAAGTTATTAATGTAGGTAGTGTTAAAATTGGGGGAGATAACCCTATATCTGTTCAGTCTATGACAAATACTTTAACAACAGATATTAAGTCAACGATCAAACAAATAAATGAAATTACCGAAGAGGGAGCAGATATCGTAAGAGTTTCTTGTCCTGACAAAGAATCTACTTTTGCAATGAAAGAAATTACCAAACATGTATCAATACCGATTGTTGCAGATATTCATTTTCATTATAAAAGAGCGATTGAAGCTGCAGAAAATGGTGCAAAATGTTTAAGAATTAATCCAGGAAATATTGGAGATAAGAAAAAGATTTATGAAGTTTTGACTGCTGCTAAATACAATGGATGTTCTATTAGAATCGGAGTAAATGCTGGATCTTTAGAAAAAGATATTTTGGAAAAGTTTAAAGAACCATGCCCCGAGGCTTTGGTTGAGAGCGCTTTAAGAAATATGAAAATTTTAGAGGATCAGGATTTTTTTAATTTTAAAATAAGTGTAAAATCCTCAGATGTCTTCCTTTCATTAGGCGCCTATAGACTATTATCAAAGGTATGTGACTACCCTTTACATTTAGGTATTACAGAAGCTGGAGGCTTTGTTTCTGGAAGTGTTAAATCGTCTATCGGATTAGGTTCTCTTTTGATGGACGGGATTGGAGACACAATAAGAATTTCTTTATCAGATAATCCAATCAAAGAAGTCAAAATAGGTAATGAAATATTAAAATCACTCAACCTCAGAAGTAGAGGGGTTAAAATCATATCTTGTCCTTCATGTGCTAGACAAGCATTCCAAGTAATAGATACAGTAAAAATATTAGAGGAAAAGTTGTCTCATATAAAAACTCCTATAACATTATCTATAATTGGATGTGTAGTTAATGGTCCAGGTGAAGCAGCAATGACTGATATAGGAATTACTGGAGGAGGCAAAGGTAATAATATGCTATATTTGTCAGGTGTACAAACTAGAAAAGTTCTTACAAAAGATATTATTGAAAAAGTAGTTTCTGAAGTTGAAAAAAGAGTTTCTGAAATAGAAAAATAATTATGATACCATCGAAAACAATTGAAGAGCTTATTATAAGACACTCTAATTTAGAAAAAGATCTATCCTCAGGAGAATTAGACAAAAAAATATTTGCTGAAAAGTCAAAAGAGTATTCAGATGTTAATGAGGTAATTGATAATGCAAGAAAATATATTTCTTTTAATCAAGATAAAATAGAATTAGAAAAAATTTTAAATGATAGCTCTGCAGATAACGAATTAAAAAAAATGGCAGAATTAGAATTAGATGAACTACAATCCCTGCAAAAAAAAAATGAAAATAAATTAAAACTATTTTTATTACCAAAAGACGAAGCAGATAAAAAAAATGCAATAATAGAAATTAGAGCAGGGACTGGAGGATTGGAAGCTAGCTTGTTTGCCTCAGACCTTTTTAAAATGTATGAAAAAGTAAGTAACAAAAAAAAATGGATTTTAGAATTAATATCAATTTCTAGAAGTGAGGCAGGTGGTCTAAAGGAGGTAATAGCATCAATTAAAGGAACTAATATCTATTCAACTTTAAAATATGAAAGTGGCGTTCATAGAGTTCAGAGAGTTCCTGATACTGAAACCCAAGGAAGAGTTCATACGTCTGCTGCTACGGTTGCTGTTCTTCCTGAGGCTGAGGAAGTTGATCTTAAAATAAATGAGTCTGATTTAAGAATTGATGTTTTTAGAGCTGGAGGCCCTGGTGGACAATCTGTAAATACAACTGATAGTGCTGTTAGAATAACTCATATTCCGAGTGGACTGTCTGTTTCTCAGCAAGATGAAAAATCTCAACATAAGAATAAAGCTAAAGGTATGAAAATATTAAGATCAAGATTATATGAATTAGAAAGATCTAGAATTGATCAACAAAGATCTCAAGATAGAAAAACCAAAATTGGCACTGGAGATAGGTCAGAAAGGATTAGAACTTATAATTTTCCACAAGGAAGAGTTACTGATCATAGAATAAATCTTACACTTCATAAATTAGAGGAATTTTTAGAAGGAGAAATATTTGATGAAATGATTGAGTCTCTAACATTACAAGCTCAAGAAGAAAGTTTAAGTAATTT